>JACCDW011878573.1_pt1 | contig 71486 bp, 63 predicted proteins | sample 7449781 | NCBI WGS metagenome assembly JACCDW01 (sample SAMN15323449, study PRJNA562643) | freshwater metagenome | isolation source: river surface water | place: USA:Blue River Watershed | collected 2017-08-18
ATTGGCAAGCTCCATCTCGCATCGACGAGTAGGCGGTGACAGTTTGGCCGCTGCTGAGAGTCTGGCCATTGAAGAGGCAGGAGCGAGAGCCGGTGCGACAGCTGGCAAAAGAATAAGAACCGGTCAGAACTCCATTGCGGCAAGTGCGGATTTCGCTCAAGCAGCCGCCAGTGGGCTCCGGGGTGGAATTCAAATAAGCGGCAACGGATTGCTCTTCCTGCATCATGGTTCCATTGAAGACGCAGTTGGGTTTGCTTTGAAAGCTCACAATGGGGACAGGCATTTGGGCGGAAGCAGCTGTGACGGAGCCTTCGACGACCAAATCACTTTTGGCGCAGTTTTGGAAAAAGAGGCCTAAAGAGATAAACAGGCCGAGCCACAAAAAGGCATTGATAGGACGCAAGCGAAATCCCCCTGTCGATTATTTTCGGAGGAGTGCCAGGGGAACTCAAAGGAAATGAATTTGTCCGTTCAGGCTTGTCTCAGAATGAAACAAAAGCCTAGTGCAAATCGTCTTTTTTCTTCTTTTTGCCGCCACCGAACATAGTTGGTCCAGAAGCTTGATCCTCTTCTGAGGCTTCGATTTTTTCCTCGGCTCGGTCGAGAGCATCTTCCGATTCCCGGTCCTCTTGAACCATTTCCGCAAAGGATTTTCCCAAGAGGGCATCCGCCTGAGCTTCCAAGTCCGAATTTTCAGTGGAAAACTGCAAGTAAAGCGGACGCTTGTTGAATTCGAATTCCTGCCAAGATCGAGGGAAATCCGTCTCTTCCGGAGAACCAAAAAAATCATTCATCATGCTCGCCGCTGCATCGATGCAATCGTGAATCCGCTCCACGGCATCTTTGGTTTTAGGTGAGTAGTTCATGGAAACTTCAAAATTGGACTGAGCCAAACGGCCTTTTTCGCGCACGCCAACCCGCAGCAAAATCTCTTCTGTGTAGATTCGGCCTTCAACGATCAGTTGTGAGCCATGGAGTTGCTTTTTAAACGTGCTGGTAAACACTTCTTCGATTTGGCTCAGATATTCTTTGGGAAATGCTGTCCATTTTTTTGAAGTTTTCAGTCGTGGAATCATATTTGACACCTCTGGATGAGGTCCGTATAACCCAACTCGAATTATGACACAACCTGGAACAACTTCAGATTTAACGGGCGGCAAAGGCGTTTACGTCAGCACTTATGGCTGTCAAATGAACGTCAATGACTCTGAGCGCATGTACTCTTTACTGGAAATGGCCAACTTCACTCCAGTCAGCTCTCCAGATCAGGCCGAATTGATCATCATCAACTCGTGCAGTGTGCGCGAAAAGCCAGTGCACAAAGTCTTTTCCGAGGTTGGCACTTACAAAAAACTCAAAGCCAAAAATCCCAAGCTCAAAATCGGTGTCGGCGGTTGCGTCGGCCAGCAGGAAAAAGACAATCTGATGAAAGAGCAGCCGATGATTGATTTCGTGTTCGGAACGGACACGATCGATCAATTGCCAGCGCTTGTGGACCGAGCTTTCAATGGCGAGCGAAAATTGGTCAATGCCAAGTTTGAACACCGAGCGCCTTATCACGTGGGAACTCTGGTGCGAAATCCGGGCGTTTCCACTTTCGTCAATATCACCAAGGGCTGTGATAATTTCTGCACTTTCTGTGTGGTTCCATACACTCGTGGGCGTGAGAAAAGCCGTCCCATCGAACATGTTCTCAAAGACATTCACGATCTCACTCGCCGAGGAGTGAAAGAAGTCACTTTGCTCGGACAAAATGTGAATTCCTACAAGTCAGAAGAAGGTTTGGATTTTGCTGATTTGATTGAGAAAGTGGCTCAGGAATCAGATCTGCAGCGCCTTCGCTTCACGACTTCTCACCCCAAAGATTTCAATCAGAAATTGGTGGATGTTTTGTATCGCAATCAGCCAAAAGTCTGCGAGTACATTCACTTGCCATTCCAGAGCGGCAACTCGCGTATTTTGAATTTGATGAATCGCGGTTACACTCGTGAAGAGTATTTGGAAAAATTGGCCATGATCCGCAAGGCCATTCCGAATGTCGTGCTGTCCACGGACATCATTGTCGGCTTCCCTGGTGAAACTGAAGAAGAGTTTCTTGAGACGATTTCACTGGTGGAAGAAGGGCAATTTGAAACCATTTTTGCTTTCAAGTACTCGCCTCGTCCTTTCACCAAAGCCGCGCGTTTTGAAGATCAAGTCCCTGAAGACGTGAAGTCTGAGCGCCTGAACCGCCTGTTTGACGCTCACGATAAAATGGCTTTTGAGTGGGTGAAAAAATACGAAGGTTTGACGCTGGATGTGCTGGTGGAAACTTTTGATGCCGCGAGAGGTGTGGTGACGGGGCGATCTTCGCAAAATAAACTCGTGCATCTCGTGGGCGACGCCGGCTTGGTTGGAAAAACAGTGCCAGTGAAAGTGACCAAAGCTTTCCCGGCGATGCTGCGAGGGGAAATTGTTTCCAGCAACTGATGAAGACACTCAAGGCATCAGTGAAAAAGAAGACTATCGAGAGCGCAAAAAATCAGGAGAACTTGCTTCAAATGAGAATTGCATTTCAATCCCCGCATTTTGAAGAACATCATTTGTCTGAATCTGATTTGATTCGCTTGGAGCCTTTTGGTCTGAGCCTCAATTTGGATCCCTCCCGGCCCATGCTTCTCCTTCGGGACGAAACGGGCCAACACACTCTGCCAGTGTTTCTCACGCCGATCGAAGCGGGTGTGACCATTCAGCAGAGCAATCAGCAGGTGCTTCCCACCACTCCACACCGAGTGACCGAAATGCTTCTGGAATCCCTGAATATCAAAATCGAAAAGTGCGTGTTTGTGGCGATCAAAGATCATCACCAGTACATGCGTTTGTATTTGGATGGGCATCCGAGCCAAGGCTCGTTGAAAGTCAAAGCCGAAGAGGCCATGTCTTTGTGCCTGCATTTGGGTGTGCCCATGTATGCGACCAAGAAGTTCATGAACAAGAGCCGCAGCATGAGTGCTGAATTGGAAGGACTTTCCAAAGGCCTGCAAATGCACCCGGCGGTTTTGACCAAGACGCACGAGTACTTGATTTGAAAATTTGATTTTTCCCATGGGAGGATTTGATGCCGGCTCTGGTGATGTCCGTTCGGGGTTTCACTCCGAAAATTCACTCTTCAGCTTTTGTTTTTCCCAATGCCACGATTATTGGCGAAGTCGAAATTGGCGAGAAGTCTTCGATTTGGTCCAATGTCACCATTCGCGGTGATGTGTTTGCTGTCAAAATTGGCAAAGAAACCAATGTGCAAGACGGCACGGTTATTCACGGAACTTACGGCAAATGCGGAACGGTTTTGCACGACCGAGTCACCATCGGCCATTTGGTGATGCTGCATGGCTGTGAAATTGGCCGGGGCACTTTGGTTGGAATGGGCTCAATCGTCATGGATGGAGCCAAAGTCGGCGAACATTGCCTTGTTGGCGCAGGGAGTCTAATCACCGAAGGCTCGGTTTTTCCGCCGCGAAGTTTGATTGTGGGTCGTCCGGCCAAAGTGAAGCGGGAACTCACAGCAGAAGAGGTTGCCTTACTGGAGCAGTCTGCGGACAATTACCTTCTCTACAGCACTTGGTATTCTTAAGTTCACTCATTCGGAGGTGTTTGCATGGCGACCACGGGATTTGATCTGGCTTTGACTTTTGACGATATCCTGCTGGTTCCGCAGTACTCTGAATTTGTTCCTTCCGAAGTGCAGACGGCTTCCGAGTTTGCGCGTGGAAAAAAACTGAACGTGCCTATTATCTCGAGCGCCATGGACACAGTTACGGAACACAAAGTGGCGCAAAAAATGGCGCAACTGGGTGGTCTCGGGATCATTCACAAAAATCTCTCGATTGAAGATCAGGCTCTGGAAGTGGAGCGAGTGAAGAAATACGAATCCGGAATGATTCAAGATCCGATCACTTTGGGCCCCGACAATTTGGTTTCCGAAGCTTTGGCCTTGATGAGTAAATACAAAATCAGCGGCGTGCCAATCACCGTCAAAGGCAAGCTCGTGGGAATTCTCACCAATCGCGATTTGCGTTTTGAGAACAACACCAAGCAGCCGATCAAGAACCTCATGACTTCTGAGAATTTGCGGACCGCTCCAGTGGGAACCACATTGGAGCAAGCTCGAAAGATTCTGCAAAAATATCGCATTGAAAAATTACCGATCGTCGACAAGGCCGGACTCCTCAAAGGTCTCATCACCATCAAGGACATTGAAAAAGCTCAGAATTTCCCGCAAGCGACCAAAGATTCGCGTGGGCGATTGTTTGTGGGAGCTGCCGTGGGAGTCGACAAAACCGCGATGGAGCGAGTGGAAGCATTGGCGGCAGCGCATGTGGACGTTGTCGTTATCGACACAGCTCATGGGCACTCGAAAAATGTTTTGGAGATGGTTCAGCGCTGCTCAAAAGCTTTTCCCGATGTGATTTTGGTGGCTGGCAACGTGGTCACTAAAGAGGGCACTTTGGCGCTCTTGGAGGCTGGAGCGGATGTGGTGAAAGTCGGCGTCGGTCCTGGAAGCATTTGCACGACTCGAGTCGTGGCCGGTGTCGGAATGCCGCAAATTTCGGCGATCATGGAGTGCTCGAAAGTCGCGAAGAAAAAAGGCAAAAGCATCATTGCTGACGGTGGAATTAAATACTCGGGTGATATCACCAAAGCTCTCGCCATGGGTGCGAACGCTGTGATGATTGGCAATTTATTGGCCGGCAGTGAAGAGTCGCCCGGCGAGACGATTTTATTTCAAGGTCGCACTTACAAAACCTATCGCGGCATGGGCTCGATTGGCGCCATGGCTCGCGGCTCTCGAGATCGCTACGGTCAAATGGATGTGGTTGACGACAAATTGGTTCCGGAAGGGATCGAAGGAAAAGTTCCTCACAAAGGGCCTTTGTCGGGAATCATTCATCAATTGCTGGGCGGAATTCGCGCCGGCATGGGATACTTGGGTGCACAAACAATCGAGGATTTGCAGAAAAATGCCCGCTTCGTGCAGATCTCTTCGCAAGGACTTCGCGAGTCTCACGTTCACGACGTGAGTATCACCAAAGAAGCTCCGAATTATCGAATGGAGTAACCCAGTGACAGAACAGAGGGGATTTTTGGTTTTGGACTTTGGCTCTCAGTTGACCCAGCTGATTGCCAGACGTTTGCGGGAACTGGGACATTATTCTGAAATTCATCCTTACAATTATTCGCTCGAAAAAATCCAAGCGATGAAGCCGCTGGGAATCATTTTGAGTGGCGGTCCGGCTTCGGTTTACGAAGCGGAATCGCCGAAACGAAATGTGCAGGAACTTTTGCAGATCGCGCCTCTCATGGGCATTTGCTATGGCATGCAGCTTTTGGCGCATGATCTGGGCGGCAAAGTTGAAAAAGCCGCCTCTCGAGAATACGGCTTCAATGTGGTCCGTTGGAACAAGCCTTTGGGAAAATGGGGAAGCACGCAAAAAGTATGGATGTCTCATGGAGACATTGTGCACACTCCGCCATCAGGTTGCGAAGTCATGGCCGTGTCCGAGAGTGGCCACACGGCTGCCTACATTGGAAATAAAATCATGGCCGTGCAATTTCATCCCGAAGTCGCGCACACCGAACACGGCGAAGAAATCATTCGGCACTTTGCTGAGAAAATGTGCGGAGCTCAAGCGGATTGGAATGCTCCGCAGATTGTCGATCATTTGAAGGAAAAAATTCTCACGCAAGTGGGCGAGCGCGATCATGTTCTGGTGGGCTTGAGTGGCGGAGTCGACTCGTCGGTCGTCGCCACCCTGCTCACCAAGACTTTGGGCCCAGAGCGCGTTCACTGTGTGTTTGTGAACAACGGACTTTTGCGCAAACACGAATATGAGAACGTCATGAAGGCCTACAAAGAAGTCGGCCTCAATGTCAAAGGGGTCGATGCCACAGATCGCTTCCTCGGTGCGCTCAAAGGTCTTGTGGATCCCGAACTAAAGCGCAAGGCCATAGGCCGAGTGTTCATTGAAGTGTTCGAAGATGCATTGGATCCGCAGTGGCCGATTCAGTGGCTGGCGCAGGGAACCCTTTATCCCGATGTGATTGAAAGTGTCTCTTTCAAGGGCGGCCCTAGTCACACTATCAAGTCCCATCACAATGTGGGGGGATTGCCAGAGAAAATGAAATTGAAACTGGTCGAGCCCGTGCGCGAACTTTTCAAAGATGAAGTTCGAAAAATTGGCACAGCGCTTGGATTGCCTGCTGAGATGATTGGCCGTCACCCATTTCCAGGGCCGGGTCTCGCGATTCGAGTGATGGGAGAAGTGACCGCTGAAGCTCTGCAGATTTTGCGTGAAGCCGATCATATTTTTATTTCTAAATTGCGCGAGAAAGGTCTCTACGACCAAATCTGGCAGGCTTTCTGTGTGCTGTTGCCAGTGAAAACTGTGGGTGTGCAAGGCGATGGTCGCACTTATGCACAAGTGCTATCGCTCAGAGCTGTGACTTCCAGTGATGGTATGACGGCGGATTGGTATCCATTCTCTTTTGATTTTTTGCGTGAAGTCTCCAATGAAATCACCAACAAAGTTTCTGGAGTGAATCGAGTGGTTTATGATGTGACCAGCAAACCTCCTGGCACAATCGAATGGGAGTGATTTTTGAGTTCAAGTAACAGTTTCGTTCATTTGCATGTTCACTCCGAATACTCGCTCCTGGAAGCCAGTGCGCGCGTCAAAGGTTTGGTGAAAAAAGCGGCGGAAGCACAAATGCCGGCCATTGCTCTCACGGACAATGGTAATATGTTCGGCGCTATTGAATTTTATTTTGCAGCTCTCGATAAGAACATCAAGCCCATCTTAGGTTTGGATGCTTATATGGCGCCGACCTCGAGATTGAACAAAGCGCAAGATCGCAATGAAATTCAAAAGCCCAACACTCGGCTTGTGCTCTTGGCGCAGAATCTCGATGGTTACCAAAATCTCTGCCAGATTTCTTCGATTGGTTACCAAGAGGGCTTTTACTACAAGCCTCGCATTGATTACGAAGTTTTAGAAAAATACAATTCTCACTTGATTGCGCTTTCGGGTGGCCTGCGCGGCGAAGTCGTGCAGAGCTTTTTGAGCGAAGGTCCAGAGAAAGCTCTCGAGAAGATTCGCCGTTTGCAGCAGATTTTCGGCGATCGTTTTTATTTGGAAATGAATCGCACAGGAGTCGCCGAGTGGAAGGAAATCAATCCCTTCTTGCTGGAAGCTTCTAAAATCACAGGTGTTCCTGTGGTGGCCGCCAATGATGTTCATTATTTGAATCAAGATGATCAAATGTCTCAGGAAGTTTTGATCTGCATTGGCTCGAATAAGACTTTGCAGGACGAAAGCCGCTTCCGTTTGGGCACGGATCAGTTTTATCTCAAAAGTCCGGAGCAGATGCGGGAGCTCTTTAAGGATCTTCCGGAAGCCTGCGATCGCACTTGGGAAATTGCGGAGCGCTGCCAGGTTAAATTTAAACTCAAAGACGATTCCGGAAAAGCGATTTACCATTTGCCGAGCTTTCCGACTTCGGAAGGTCGTTCGGTCAAAGAAGAGATCAAGCTCTATGCCGAAAAGGGATTGCAGCGTCGCTTTGACGAGGCTCAGGCTTTGGGGCATCCGATTCCTGAAGACAAAAAACCTGATTATTTCAAGCGGCTCGAGTACGAACTTTCGATTATCGACCGCATGGGTTTCAATGGTTACTTTCTGATCGTTCAAGACTTTATCAACTGGGCCAAGGAGCACTCCATTCCGGTGGGCCCTGGACGGGGATCGGGAGCCGGCTCTCTGGTTGCCTATGCTCTGCGAATCACGGATTTGGATCCGATTCCGAATTTTCTGCTGTTTGAGCGTTTCTTGAATCCTGAACGTGTGTCGATGCCGGACTTCGATATCGATTTCTGCCAAGATCGCCGGCAGCGCGTGATTCAATACGTGACTGAAAAATACGGAGCTCCTTCGGTTTCTCAAATCATCACTTACGGAAAATTGCAGACTCGTGCCGCCATCAAAGACGTCGGCCGAGTTTTGGGAATGACTTTTGCGGAAGTCGACGCTGTCACCAAACTGATTCCGGATAAACTCAATATCACTTTGAAAGAAGCTCTGGAGATGGAGCCTCGGATCAATGAAATGATGGAAATGAATCCACAAGTGGCGACTCTGATTGGGCTCGCGCAACGAGTGGAAGGCATGGTCCGTCACGCGGGAATTCACGCTGCCGGTGTGATCATTGCCGACGGTCAATTGGTGAAGCAAGCGCCTCTTTACAAAGGGGCTGATGGCGAACAAGTCGTTCAGTACGATATGAAGCATGCCGAGAAAATTGGACTGATCAAGTTCGACTTCTTGGGACTGAAGACTCTCACTCATATTGATCATGCTTTGATTTTGATTGAAAAAAACCGTGGCCGCAAAATTCACTCATCCGAAATTCCCATGGATGACGCCAAAGTTTTTGAAATGATGTCTCGCGGGGACACCGCCGGGATTTTCCAGTTTGAAGGTGAGGGCATCACCGATGCCACCCGCAAAATCAAGCCTTCAAGCTTCGCCGATATCACGGCCATCACGTCTCTGTACCGACCGGGTCCAATGGCCAACATTCCGGAGTTCACCAAGCGCAAGCACGGGGAAGCGCCAGTGGAATATCTGCTCAAGGACACCGAAGAAGTCTTGAAAGAGACTTACGGAATCATGGTCTACCAAGAGCAGGTCATGGGCATCGCTTCGAAAATCGCCGGCTACAGCCTGGGCGAAGCGGATATGCTTCGTCGAGCGATGGGGAAAAAGATCAAAGAGGAAATGGATCGCCACCGCGAGCGCTTTCTCAAAGGGGCCAAAGAAAAAGGCCACGATCCGCAAAAATCCGATGAGCTCTTTGATTTGATGTACAAGTTTGCCGACTACGGATTCAACAAATCCCACGCGGCTGCTTATTCAGTGGTGACTTTGCAAACGGCGTGGCTCAAATGCCATTATCCAGCCGAATTTTTTGCAGCTCTTTTGTCGACGGAAATTTCTGACACCGACAAAATCGTTAAGTACGTCAAAGATGCGCAAAAGCGCGGCCTGGTCGTCAAGCCAGCGCATGTGAATTACTCGGATTATCTTTTCACAGTTCGTGGCGATGACATTTACTTTGGTTTGGGCGCCATCAAAGGGGTTGGCGAGTCGGCTATCGCCGCCATTTTGGAAGCTCGAGAGAAATTGCCAGCTGGAAAATTTGCTGATCTTGAAGAGTTCTTTACAGCGGTGGATACTCGGCGCTTGAACAAGAAAGTGATCGAATGCTTGATCAAAGCCGGAGCTTTTGATGGTTTTGGTCCTCACCGAGCGCAAATGCTGGCGGGTTATCAAAAGTATTTGGATCGCTCAGAAGTTCAGCGCAAAGACGCCGAAATGGGACAAGCTTCGCTTTTTGAAATGGGAGGCGAGCAGGAGACCAAAGTCGTTCTCGACAAAGTCAAACCATGGACGCGAACCGTGTCCTTGGCATTTGAAAAAGACGTTTTGGGTTTTTATCTCAGTGATCATCCGCTCAAAGGTTTTGAAACTTTGGCGGCGATTTGGGTCACGGGCAGTGTCGCCGATTTGCCTCGTATTGGCAAAGAACACGCCTCCAAGCAAGTCAAAGAAGAAGCTCCCAAGCGCTACGATCCCCGCAACCGAGATGCTGGTAAAAAGCGAGTGGTGGTGGCGGGCTTGGTGGCGGAAATGCGCGAGCTCATCACCAAAAAAGGGACTCGCATGGCTTTTGCCAAGATCGAGGATCTCACCGGAGCTTGCGAACTCGTGGTGTTCCCGGACACCTATGCCAAAGTCGAAACTCTTTTGAAAGACGAGCGGCCAATGTTGATTGGCGGACTTTTGGAAACCAGCGAAGAAGGAGTTTGCAAAATCATCGTCGACAGTCTTTCGCCATTGGAAGATGTGTTGAAAAAAACCAAAAAAATGACTTTCCGTTTGGATCGATTGCCGCAAGAGCAATATGAAACACTGTACTCGGTTTTGACCGAATTTCCGGGACCAACGCAAGTCGATTTCAAAGTTTTCTTGGAAGACCTTCAGCAGGAAGTTTTAATGGAAGCCGAAGGGCTTTCTGGTATCATGATTTCCAATGACTTGATTGAAAACATTCACAGTCATTTTGGAACCACCAGTTTCATTGAGGTCAATTGATATGAAAAAAATGGCTTTCCTAGTTTTGCTTTTTCCTTTGTTCACTTGGGCGCAAAAAAGTTTGGTCGAGAGAGTTTACGAGGAAAAAAGCAATCAGAAAAATGCCGTGGCTGCCAAAGCGGAAATGATCAATCAAGCGACTGAAAAAGTCTCCGTGGATTTGATCAAAGAAATCATTGGCGAAGCCAAATACAATCGCAACAAATCCGTCATCAACAGCAAAATCATCAAGAACTCGGCACGTTACATTCCCTTTTCAAAACCTGGCGATATGGAGCCCCTGCTGCCAGAGGGCTTTAAAATGAACATCGCTCTCAAGGTCAGTGTCGATGATTTGCAATCCTTGCTCTTGGAACAGGGCTTGTTTTATGAAAGTGACAGCACTCCGATCGTGCTTCCGGCCATTCGGCTTTTGGACCGGGTCAATGCCAGGTCTCACGCCTGGTGGATGCCGGCGGATTCCAATTTGGGGCAGAAAGCTTTTCTTTTGAAAGAAAGCCGAGTTCTCGAATCGAATCTGAAATCCGCATTTTTGAAAAATAATTTTTATCTCTTAAAGCCGGAAGAGCACCGTTTCCAGGAAATCCTCCCGTCGGGATTGAGAGCGGAGAGCATCCGTCAGGAAGACTGGCAATTGCTCGCGCAAAAACTGGGAGCTCAGATTTTGATCGACGGAGAATTGTCTTTTTCCAAAAGTCAGGAGCGCTCGGATGTGCACTCAATCCAATTGCGACTGACCGCCACCCAGGTCATGAACGAGCGAGTGATTGCCGAAGTTTCCCGCCAATTTGAAACAGAGCCGGGGCCCTTTGAAGTTTCCGTGGATCGCAAGCTCAAAGAAGTTCTCGAAACCACCAGCCAGGATTTGGCTTCTCAGCTCCTGGATGCTTGGCAGAAGGGCTCATTGGGGGCCAATCTCTACCGATTGACCATTCGTGGTCGATTGCCACTTCCTGCCCAGGAAGCTTTTAAAGAAGCTTTGAAAAACAAGGTCCGTGAAGTGAACAATGTGCGAGAGCGCCAAATTTCCAGCGAGGGCGTGATCTTCGAAGTCGACTCAGCCATTGGTCCTAAGGAGCTTGCACAAAAAGCTTCTGAAATCGAAGTCGGAGGAGTTAAAATTGTCCTAGAGACAGCTTCTGACAAAGAAGCCACTTACCGAGTCAGTCGCTAAATCATTTGAGCAAAGGATTGTTCGATGAATAAAAGTTTTCTTTCTTTTCTCTCTTTGTCCTTTCTTTTGGTGGCCTGTGCCACTCCTCAGCCTGGACCCACGGTCCGAAAGGAAATCAAAGACGTCAGTTTGCAAGCTCGCAAAGAAGACTCGTCTCCCCGCAAGCGGCTGATGATTTTGCCCTTGCTCGACGACAATGAAATGCGTCCTCAGGCTTTGCGTGATTCGGCTCGAGATGAATTCGTTCGGGAGCTCAATAAGAGCGGCGATGTCATCGTCTTGGACAGCCGGGAGTTGAAAATTGATTTCGCCAATCAACTGCAAAAAGGCGAGTACAAAATGGAGGAAATTGCCAAAGTCGCCAAAGACTTGGGAGTCTCTGCTCTTTTGGAAGCCAAAATCATTGATCTCAAGGTCAAACGCTCATCCGACCCCGTCGGAGTTTTCCGTCAAATGAAAACCACCTTTGAAGCACAGGTGCGGATGCGCATTGCTTCGGCTCGCTCAGGCAAAGAGCTTTTCAACACTTTAAAGACGGTGACCGTGGAAGAATCCAATGTCCGAGTCGGCGAAAACACCAACTCGGATCAGTTTTTTCAGGCCAATCCCCAGGTGCTGGAGAATCTCTTAAAAGAAGCGATGTTGGATTTCACTCCGCAGATTTTAGCGACTTTGGATAAACTCTCCTGGGAAGGGCGAATTGCAGCCATCAGTGGCGACCGTGTTTTTCTCAATGTCGGAAGGGTTTCCGGTCTTCAAGTTGGCGATGTGCTGAAAGTGTCGGATGAAGGCGATGAAATTTACGATCCCCAGTCTGGAAATTACATTGGCAAAGTTCCCGGGCGCTTAAAAGGAACTTTGGAAGTGGTCAGTTATTTTGGCCAAGACGGCGCAATTGCTATCATTCATTCCGGAGCGGGTTTCCGGGAAAATGACCGAGTGGAATTGTACTGAGTTTTCTGCTAGAACTGGAGCCCGTGAAAACGACTTATTTCGGGCTCAGCCCTTATTTGAAATCCATGGACATTCAAAACCAGGCTTACCGCTTGGTGCAGAGCTCAGGTTTCCCTGTTGTTTTGGGCTTTGAGTACTATCCGGTGATCACTCTGGGGAAGCGAGCTTCGTTGGACGAAGAGCTTCCTGGGGGCTTCCAAGCAGCGCAAGAGCGGGGCTTTGAAGTGGTGAACACGGATCGCGGGGGGCAGGCGACTTTGCATTCGCCCGGACAGCTGGTGATTTACCCCATCGTGCCCATACAAAAACTTGGGATCACTGTTCGTCAGTATGTGCACATGTTAGAAGAAGCGACCATTCAGTGGTTGGCTCGGCATCGCATTCAAGCTTCTCGCAAAGAAGATGCAGGTGTGTTCACAGACAAAGGAAAAATTGCTTTTATCGGCATTCGAGTCGAGCGCGGAATCACTCGCCATGGAATTTCCATCAATATCAACAATGATCTTTCCTTGTTCGGTGACATCCGAGCCTGCGGGCAAATGGTGCGCTCTGTGGATTCGCTGTTCGAGCAGGGATTGGAAATGGAACTCAAGGAAGCTTTTGATGAGTGGAATCTTTTTTGGACTTCAGAGCTTTTGAAGGCGTTGCCGAATCCAGAAAAATAAAAAGGAGAGTTTTTCAACTCTCCTTTTTTGGGTTCAATGACCAATGCTTGATTTTACTTCAGGAAATCAGCCAACAAGCGAACGCCCGCATAGATGCTTTGCTGTGTCTGAGTCTCGCCCGCTTCAGGCTTGGTGTCTTTCGCGACATATGCCAAATGGTATCGCAAATTTTTGTCGCCAGTCGGTTGAAACTCTGCTGCCAGTTGGTAAGCATTGGTTTTCGTCTTGGAAGACGTGTTGGCGGCTGTGAAAGATTCCACTTCAGAAGATTCATATTTCAATTTGCCAACCCAGTTGTCAGCAAACTTTCCGCCCACAGTGGCCAGCAATGATGAGCGAGTGTCGGTTTCGTCCACTGTCGTCTGGCTCTTCAAATTGTCCATCAGGTAATCCACTTCGACAAACATGGGAGCAAAATCGTACTTGAAGCCCACAGCTGTGTAGGCCAAATCCCGCTGACGGGTGACTGAAGTGGAAGGTTGAACCTTGTCATTGTGGTAGCTCAAAATCGGGCTCAAGGTTTTGTCCAAGAAAGAGCCTTTGTAAACCACTCCCAAAGTGTCGCGAGTTTGATTGAATTTACCACCTTCTTCTGCATCTGTTTGTTGGTTGGTGCTCATCAAGCTCAGCTCTTGCCCTTCAGCCAAGGCGTAAGTCAATTTGGCTCCAGTGGCATAACGAATTGGATTTTGAGCCGAGTAAGTCACGGATTGCAAATAGAGATCAGGGCTTGAAGTGGTGCCTTCAATGCCGCCAATGTCCGTGGCAAATTTTCCGACTGTCAAAGTGAGGTCGCTATTGAGTTTTCGCGCCACATAGGCAAAGTCAGTGGCATCATTGAGCTGGTCGCGAGAATTGACCGAGCCTTGGGCTTTGCTCAAGCGAAAGCGCAGGCGGAAAGTTGTCAGCTCGTCAAAATTGGCTTTGGAATCCAAGCGCAACATCGGGACATAAAAGCGATTGTAAGAAGCTTTGTTGGCAGCTTCATTGTAGGTTGTGCTTTCAAAATCAGTGCGCATGTCCATGCTGATAGAGCCGGCATGAGCCGTGGAGACCAGAGCTGCACTGACGAGCGAGGTCATCAAAATCTTCTTCATCTTCAATTCCTTTTTGTGTTGTTGAGACATTCTTTCTGTCACTTCAAAATTATAGAGCGCAATTCTTATCGGAAACAATGACAAGAATGTCAGGAAATCGTCAGATCTTGATATGATTTGAATCATGTTGTGCGGAAACATCAAAAATGTTTTTGAAGCTCGACGAATTGCGAATTTTTCTGGAAAAATTTCGGTGGACAGTTGGCAGGACTGAAGTTCTTAAGCGGCTTTGCTGCCAACTTCTTGAGTTTCAATTTTACGAGCAGGGACTCCACCCCAGGTTTCGCCAGCGGGAATCACTGTCTTGGGCATCACCACCGAGTTTGGAAGGATCTTGGCTCCCTCTCCGATGCTCGCTCCGCCCATGATCACGGCTCGCAATCCCACAGTGACTTTGTCACCAATGTGAACGGGGGCGAGTACCAAAAATCCTCCCTGACCATAGTGAGCGACGATGGTCACAGAGCCGCCGAGAGTGACTTTGCGGCCCAAGTGAATCAACGAGGGGTCCGAAATGTGAATGGAATTGATGATCGTGCCCTCGCCAATTTTCATTCCCATCATGCGAAAGAAAAATAAATTGAATGGTGTCGGAGTGATGAATTCCAAAAAAGTAAAACGCACCAAATAGGTCAGGCCATTGTGAATGTACCAACGAATCGCCGGAAGAGAATAATAAGGTCCGCGCCAAGCACTGAGTCGGCCTTGAAAGGCCCAGTTCAAACTCGGCATCAAGAAAATCAATGAAAAGCCGTACATCAAATACCCGGCTCCCAAGCTGCTTCCCAAAATCCAAAAGCGCAACAACTCCGACCAGTGGGCAGACACAGAATAAGACCATTGATAGAGATAAAAGCCTGGCAGCAAAGCCGCTCCGATACAAAGGGCGCCCGCCAGATACAAAGGGGCGAGCAGACCCAGGTGCGCAAAAATCTTGAACTCGCGCAAAATATTTTCCAAGAGTCCCAGGACTCCCCGGCGTTCACTTTTTTGAGAATTGAGATCTTGTTCTTTTTGTCTCATGGTTGGTGCTCCACGTTAACTCATCGGAATCTCCAGTCGAATCTCTGAGTGAAGCAAAGAGAAAAAGTTTCTTTGTCTCAAAATAGGACAGGGAAACAAGAAAAGCTCAATAACCCCAGACCTTTGTCCGATAAGAGATTATGCGACTTTTATCATCGCGCTATTTGATGCTGGTCCTGGCCGCTCTCTTTTTGAGTGGTTGTTCCATCCGTGGGGCCATCGAAGACCTCTCTAAGAACAAACCCCCAGAAATCGTGGGGGAACAGCAGGGATTGGTCTCGGGCGCTGTGGTGAACGACACAGTCAGCGGCTATACGGTTTCAGCTTCGGTGGGGAGTTTTACGGATTCAGTGAAACAAGATGTCGGCGGCTACACGGTTTACACGAGCTTGCAGAGCAGTCTCACTTCTGAAGTTTTGATGCCGGATGAAGACGAGCCCTGATCGGGAATTCAAAGGAAAATTGGTGCGAACTACTGGACTCGAACCAGTGACCTCTTCCATGTCAAGGAAGCGCGCTACCAACTACGCCAAGTCCGCACGGTGAAAACACCTTCAAATTGGTACAAATCGAAGGCCTCTCAAATTCTCTTAAAAAACCCGAGAGGCCAATACTTTTCGCAATGCAATATTACTTCATTTTGGAATCAAGGTTCCAAGTTTCCGCTTCGTTGGATTCATAGAACAAATGAGCGGCCAAACGATAGCCATTCAAATTGGTCGGAACCACGGCAATTTCTGAGCGGTAGTACAAAGGAATCACAGGCGCATCCGCCGTGTACTCTTTGAGGATCTGTTGAGCCAAATCTTTGCGTTTTTCCGCATTGAATTCGGAATCCAATTTTTCAATCAAACCATCCACCGTCTTATTCACCCAACCACTTTGATTTTGGCCGGACCAAGAATTCTTCTCAGTGGGAATGTTGGAAGAGTGGAAGGTCGAGCGTGGAGTGCTCTCAGGAGAGGACACCCAAGCGTACATCGCCAAACCACCATAATTGCGCTTCTTGGTGGATTCGCTAAAGAAGACTCGAGCTGGCTCATTCTTGATGATGGTTTCAATGCCCACGGATTTCCATTGGCCTTGCAGCATGGTCTGAACTGTTTCGCGAGTTTTGTTTCCAGCTGTGGTCATAAACTGCAAAGAAAGCTTTTTGCCATCTTTGTATCGGAAGCCATCTGGTCCCGTTTTCCAACCAGCTTCATCCAAAAGACGATCCGCTTCGCGCTTGTTGTAAGGGTAGAGAGTGATCTTTTTCGGATCATCTGTGTACCAAGAATCCATTGGGGCCACGCTGTGGATAGCGGGCTGCTGACGGCCTTCAAACAGAGCTTTGGTCAACTCTTCACGATTGATCGCATGGATCATGGCGCGACGAACTTTGATGTCTTTCAAAATCGGATTGTCGAGGTTGAAATCAATGTGTTCATAAGTCAAGCCAGGCTTGAAAAGCACGTTGAAGGGGAGATTGTCCGCTTTGACTTTCTTTTCAAAAGCAATGGCTTGGTCAAAGGCGAATCCCAGAGGCGAAACCATATCAATGGTGCCTGAGCGCAAATTGGCTTCCAACGTTCCAGTATTTGGAATCAGTTTGAAAATGATTTTTTTGATATTTGGAGGATTTCCGTAAAAATGCGGATTGGGAGTGAAAGTCACATGACTTCCCAATTTCATTTCAGAAACGATATAAGGGCCATTGTAAAGACCAGGGTTGGTGGGGTTCTTGTTGTACTCGGAGTTCTGGTCGTAGCCTTCTTTTTGCGAGCCGTATTTGTCCATGATCTTTTGCTCGATATGGCTCGGAAGAGGGCTGGGCATTTCGCGGAAGAAATCCCATTTTGCTTTTTCCAAAGTGACCACACATTTTTTCGGAGTGTTGGCATCCCAAGTGATGCTCTTGATATTTTGATAAGCTTCACGAGAGCCGACAGACACATTTGGATTCAGGCCAGCTTGCCAAGTGAATTTGATGTCTTTGCAGGTGACTGGTGTGCCATCGCCCCATTTGGCGGCTTCGATGATCTCCCAATTGATGACCATGCCTTTTTTGCCATTGGCCTCGACAATTTTCGCTTCTTTGTTTTCCAGGCTTGGAATGCTCTTAGCCAAATGCGGAACCCAGTTTCCATCTGGAGTCAGAATGATCATTGAACGAGTGGTCAAGCTTCCCATATAGCTGGTTGCTGCCATTGTACCGATCAAGGGATTGAGATTTTCAAACTCTTGAGTGATGCCGATTTTCAATTCGGCATTGGTTGGAAGATCCGAGCCCGATGAAGATTTGTTGCGCTGGCAAGCCACAGAGCCCAACACAAGTCCGCCACTCACGCCCAGGACCATCAAAAGCGATTTCAATTTCATATTTCCTCCAAAGCAAAACCGGGGTGCTAAAACCCCGGTCCTCATGTGTTACAGAAATTGCGTCAAATGTGTAGGGCTTATTGTTGTTGTGCGACGCTCCCCAGAGCGACATTTTGGACTTGCAGGCGGGGTCCTGCGGGTTCGATGGCATTGGCTTTTAAATAGCGAAGTCCCTGGCTCACCACTTGATCGGCCACGGAGAATTGAGCGCCGTAATTTTCAATGTAATAAGCCACTTTTAAGGCCACCCAAGACTCATTGCTTTCGGAAATGATCGCCACGGGTTCAGGCCAGCTGCGGATGCCTTTGACCTCTTTGAGGCTCTCCAGAAGGCATTGCTTGGCCAAGTCCAAATCCGTTCCGTATGGCAGGCGAAAGATTTGGCTGCGAATGATCGGTTGGTCGCCCAAAGAAAAATTGGCGATCTGCGAATTGGCCATGGTGCGGTTGGGAAGAATGATCGTTTCGTCCGTCCAGCCGCCGAGCATGGTGGCTCGCCAAGTGATTTCCTTGACCTGGCCCACGGTTTTCCCTGAAGGCAAAGTGATTTCAAGCCAGTCGCCGATATCGAAAGCTTTGTCCACTTGCAGGGAAATTCCAGCAAATAAATTCCCCAAAGTGTCCTGCAGGGCAAGACCCAGAATCACGGAGAAGGCGGCCGAAGTCGCTAAAAGCGGAGTCACTTCCACGTAAAAAAGACTGGTGGCCGTCCAAAATCCGAGCACCAAAGACATCAAAAGTGAAAAAATATTCACAATCAACAAAGGCACTCCATGTCTCATGGAGCCCAAAAACAAATACTGCAAAATCACCAGTCGGCAGGATTTCACGAAAACGATCATTCCCCACAACAGAGTGGACAGTGCCACGTAGGGAAGAGCTCTTTGCACGGAGAACTCAACAGGAGCTTGGCGGAGAATTTCGTAAGTGGCAAACAAAGTCGCCAAGACGATAAAGTGCCGAGCCAAATTGCGAAAATGTCCAGTGATGGATTTGTGGCGCTCTTCCGACACTTCGCCTAAGAAAAGCTTGTAAAAGCCCCAGGCCAAGAGCATCAAGCTGCACAAAATAAAAAATGGCTCCCAATCCAGGAGCGCATAAAGGTTTTTTGTATTGAGAATTTTGTCGGCCATCTCAGATCACTTCCGACAAAGCGACAACCATTCGGTAAATGGCCGCATTGAGATCCTCTTCTGGGATTTCAGAGCCGTCATCGCTGCGCCAGTTTTTGAAAGCGGCAATATTCTTCAAGCTTACGCTGTACATCACGTTCCCTTGGGGAGGCATCCCATGGGGAGTGATGAATGTTTTCACTTTGCCATCTCGAAAGCTGAGACCCATGACGGAAGTTCGCAAAGTCATGCCACCCATGGCAAGGTCTTCCAAGACGGTGAGATAGAGATCTTGTTTGAGTTCTTTGAAGTTTTGAAAGCTGTCGGAGAAATTGCTGTCTTGAAAGAGAGCGAGAATCTCGAGCCCGCGCTGCAAAAGATCTTTTTCGATCAGCTTGGGATCTTGCTTGATCAATTGAGCCAATTCCAGAGAGGTGCCTTTGATATCAATTTTCATAGAATTTATTGTCAAATGAGTTGTGCAAGGAGGCAATGGCTGAAGAAACTGCGGCCCTTACACTCGACCAAGGTCGATTTCTCCGCAAGTCGGGGAGTAGCTTTAAAGATCTTCTCGAATTGAGCCGAAGAAAAAAGTGGAGGACTCTGTCATGAGAAAATTTATCATTTGGACTTTGACCATCCTATTGGGTTTTGAGCCGGCTCTTTGGGCCGAAGGCAGCGCCCGACAGCAGACCGAGATCAGAGCTTTCTTGGAAAGAACTGAACTCTCCCGCAAATCCGTGAGTCTGCGCGACCTCTACAATCAAAATTCCAATTTGTTGTCCACTTGGGAAAAGCAGAGCTTGAAAAAGTTCATCGACACTTATGGCGATTACACTCTTCCCAAAATGGATGTCAGCAAAGTCAAAGGCGCTGGCGGCAAAGAGTGGATTCAACTGCAAGCCGTTCAGAACGGCAAATCCGTGACCATGGAAATTGCAGATGAAGGCGAAGTGTTCGCCCGCATCAATGGCAAGACCCTGACGGCCGAGGACATGCGCTCGGTGGCAAGTCTGATGAGCAAAGTGGGGGTTCCCAGCAAAGAGGTCAAAGCTCTTTTTGATGTCAAACGTCCTCAGGGCTCCTTCCTCACGGCGGAGCAATTGAAAAAATTGAACTCTCAAGACCGCGCCCGATACTTTAAGCAATTCCGCCAACTGCTGGAATCCATGGAAGCTGTGGATCAAGCTTTTGCCAAAGAAATCAAGACTTCGGGCCTCACCCCTTTTTCTCCTCAGTGGGAAATGGCTCTGACACTGCTGTCGGGTGAGCAGGCTTGGGCTGAAGCCAAAGCGGGCGAGTCTTGTGTGGCGGCTGGCTATGTGGCCAAAACAGCTCTCGACAAATCAGGCCGCCTGAAGTGCGGAACCGACGGACAATCTGGAGTGGCAACTGAGTATCGTGGTTCTTGTTCTGCGGATAAATTTTTATGCAATCCAGCTGTCTATGGTGACAAAGAAATTTGTGTTTCCGGAGGTCGAGATACCACCAAGCTTTGCAACCAGCAGGTCAAAGGGTCTGACATTCCTGATATTGCCAAAAACGCGGCTCAATTCGATGAGATGAAGCGAGATGCAGAAGCCATGTCTGAACATATCGCTGAGCTTTGCGCGGCGGGTGGCGACAAGAAAACCACAGCAGGTCTGGCTGAAGATCAAAGTGTGACTTGTGAAAATTTCAAGCAACGTCATGAAGAAATCAAATCTTGGAGTTGTGAAAAGCCCGAGTTCAAATCCAAGTACACAGCTCTTTGCAAAGACGCTTCCACGGAGACTGCAGCCGTCGCCTCAACGACTGTTGTTAAAAATAAAGCTGTGGCTCCGATTCCACGCTGTGATCAATTGCCATTAAACGAAGCGGTCGTCGGAACGGCTTGCGAAGGTGGCAATGTCAGCAACAAAATCACAGGTTCTATTAAGTGTTTAGATGGAACTGTTGAAAAAGACGTGATCGAGTGCAATTGCACCAAGGGCACGATGCTGAGCCGATTCAAGTGTGGCAAAACACCTGTCGCGGAGAGCACGGATTCCAAGAGCAGCAGTGGCGGAACATTTAAAGAGAGAAAATCCAAACGAAATGATGGACCCAATTGGCTGCTGATCGGAGCGATGGGTCTGGGTGGACTTTTGCTCTTCAATTGGTTGGCCAAGAGCGCGGTGAAACAACAGTACCGCCAATTGCAGCCACTTCCACAAAATCCGCCAGTGCCACCACCGACACCAACAGTTCCGCCTCCTCGGGGTGTAACATAAATATTGGTTGAAAAATCCGATATCATGCGAAGGCTCGACTGCGGTCGGGCCTTTGTTTTTTTGCATCCCACAGGCCGTGATGACAGAGTAAAATAACAAAATGCAACCGCACGTCCATCAGCACACCACAGACATGCCTCTTCCTCCGATTTCGATTCCCGAAAGGGAAAAACCCGCGCCATTGACGGATTTAAAAAGTCCGTTTGGTCGTCATTTGCCTGGATTTGCAGAGACAACTGAATTTCGCCGAGGCTCCAGTTCTGGGGGAAGCAAACATCAATTGGTGGCCTGGTCGTTTCTGGCCGCATTCATCGATTCGGTTTTTCTCTTTGGAGTGGCATCGTCTTTTTTGTTCATTTTTTCTTTGCTCGTGAAAGTTCAAATGATCTCTGCAGTCGGAGTGTTGAGTTCCGATTTGTACAAAGCTGGCTTGGTGATGGCGACTTGTTTGGTTTGGTTTTATATGATTATGTTACGAGTGTTTTTGGGATTCACTTTGGGTGAATGGGTCTGCGGGCTTCGCTTGGGAAATCTCAAGCAACGCTTGAATCGTTTTTATTCTTTGAAAGTGGTGGCACGAATGACTTTGATATTTGCCACCGGATTGTTCTTGCTGCCTCTGATATCTCTGCTGATGGGAATGGATTTGTCAGGAAAAATGGTGCGGCTGCCTCTCACGAATTTTCAAAAGTAACAGTTTTTAGTTTCGTTGCCACAGGCTGAGGATTTCAAAATGCTCGCTGTGGGGAAATTGATCAACGATGGCGATGTCAGCAAGGGCATAGCCGGCCGTTTTCAAGCGCTGAGAGTCCTCGAGGAAGCTTTGCAAATAACAGGAAATGTAAATGAAGTCGCGGGGGCGGTCTTGATCCCTCATCGCCAGCAAGGGATCTAAAAACTTTTTTAATCCCGAGCGCGGTGGATTGACGAGAACTCCCTCATCACACTGAAAAACTGTTTGGTCTTTTCTTTGAAAGTCCCCCTGCAATAACTGAATGCGGTTTTCGAATTCAGGATGTGATTGCAGCGTTTTTTGCAATCCCTTGAGCGCCAGGCCTTCAAATTCCAAGGCTCGGACATGTCGATTGGCCCCAGCAGTGGGGAAGGTTAAATTTCCGGACCCCGCTCCAAATTCCACCCAACGAAGACTTGTCGATTGAGCTAAAAGACTTTGCAACTCTTGGATGAGCAATTGATTGGCTTGATCGCCACTTTGAGAAAAGCTCCCCACCAAAGAAAAGAGCTCAATGGTCTGACCTTCACTCCAAGTTCGAGTCCAAGGATGAAATTCAGGGTCCGCCAATTTGAACTGAGGCGTGAGTTTTTTTCGTCGTTGGCCAATCTCCACAAATCCTAAGTCCAAAAACTTTTGCAAAGTGGATTTTTCAGCCAGCAAATCGCGAATGTCTTCATTGGCAAAATCCAACCACAGGCCGCATTGACCCGTCGGGGACACTCGTAAGCGCAGAGAGCCTTTGCGCACGGGTATTTTGATTTTCTTTATCTTGTGAAACAGCTGATTCAAAGCAGGAGACAGCAAGGGGCAGTGGTCTATTTGAAAAATTTCACGACTGTCTTTTTCAAAGAAACCGTATCGACCTTCCTCATAAGTGAGATCAACTCGGTCCCGCAGCTCTTGTGGAGCCACAGCGACAAAACGCGGAGGCTTGTTCAGATCAATGCCGATCGACTTCAAGCCTGATTGCAGTTTCTCGAGCTTTTGTTCCCGTTGCTGATTCATTGGAATTTGAATCCAAGCACAAACGCTGCAGATGTTAGAGTGCGGACAGTTGAGAATCACAGGCTCGCTCATCTTTGATCACTCCATCAGATTCATGCAAATCCCGCTCTTTGAAACCCACAGTGATATGGGGGTAAAAGTGGGAAGCTTGGAAGACATTCTCCGGGGCTTTTTTGCTTTTTAGCAGATTCTCGAGGTCCAGACGAATTTTCAAGAGAGCTTTAGACTGGATCACTAAAAAGTAAGTGGCTTGATCAGGGGAGGTTTTCGCTTTTCCAACACATTGAATCTGAAAATCCGCTTTCTGAATTTGATTTTGAAGGGCGATTTCATTGATGTCTTTCATGGAGACAAAAGCTTTGATTTTCTCATATTCCGGGGGAGTGAGGACGGTGACGTGAGCCTCCCCACGATGCTTCAAAGTCAGAGCTTCTTTCTGTTCAATTTTTTTACGCACTTCAGCTATGGGTTCAAAGCGAAGCTCCATCGAGAGATAGTTTTCGTGAGTTTGAAACTGCGGTGATTTTAGTTTCTCGACTCGCAGTGCAGCGCTGGCCGCTCGAACTCCAGTGCCCGGAAGAAGACAGAGCAGACAAAAAAAGAAGACCGACTTGAATTTGACCTGACGGAAGACTTGGGGGATAGTCTGGAACTCTGAAATCATAAGGAGTTTTTATGAGAAGGCTGATGAAACTTCAATCGAAAGTTTTACTCTTGGCGAGCTTGGCATTGATTCCTGCTCTGTGGGCTTTTGCAGGTCCAGAGTCGCAAAAAACGACCAGCGGCTCTTCGGAAGTTCGCTTTCGCAATTTTGATAAAGATCCTGGATTGATTCAGAATTCTCGACAATTGACTTTTCAAGGCCCCCGCTCTGGTGAAGGTTACTTCAGTGCAGATGGCAAGAAAATGGTTTTTCAAAGCGAAAGAATGGATGGCAATCCTTTCTATCAAATCTACTTGATGGATTTGCAAACCGGAGAAACCAATTTGGTGTCCACTGGCAGCGGCAAAACCACTTGCGCTTGGATTCACCCCAGCGGGCAAAAAATCCTCTATGGCAGCACGCATTTGGACTCTCAATTTCAAGGCAAAGTGAAAGAAGAGCTGGAAAGTCGCAAAGCCGCTCAAAAAGGCAAATACTCTTGGAGCTTTGACGATCAGTTCGATATTTTTGAAAGTGCGATCAAAGGCCAGAAGCCCAAGCGCTTGACCAAAGAACTCGGCTATGACGCCGAAGGCGCTTACTCTCCCGATGGTCAATGGATTGTCTTTGCCAGCAACCGTGCTGCATACACTGAAAAATTATCCGAAGAAGACCAAAAGATTTTTGCTCAAGATCCATCTTACATGATGGATATTTACTTGATGAAATCCGACGGCAGCCAAGTTCGCCGTTTGACCACCAGCAAAGGCTATGACGGAGGGCCTTTTTTCAGTGCGGATGGCAAGCAAATCACTTGGCGTCGGTTCGCTCCCAATGGGCAATCCGCTGAAATTCATGTCATGAATGTCGACGGCAGTGGTGATCAAGCTGTGACTCGCATGAAAGCGATGTCCTGGGCTCCCTTCTTTCATCCTTCCGGCGATTACTTGATTTTCACATCCAATGTTTTGGGGTTTTCAAATTTTGAATTGTTCATTGCCGACGCCAAAGGACTGAAAGACCCTGTGCGTGTGAGTTATTTGGATGGTTTTGATGGGCTCCCGGTCTTCACTCCAGATGGACAAAAAATTTCCTGGACTCGTCGAAATGAAAAAGGGGAGTCACAAATCTATATGGCCGACTGGAATGACCTCAAAGCTCGCGAGCTTTTGGGATTGTCCGCTGCGGTTCCGCAAATTCCTCAGCTCGGTTCCGGTATTCAGGAAAATGATCTCAAGTCGTGGGTCTCCTACTTGGCCAGCCCAGAATTGGGTGGGCGTCCGACTGGGTCCGACCAAGAAAAAGAATACACTCGCCGTTTGGCAGAAGCCTTTCAAGCCATGGGTCTCAAGCCTGCGGTCGGCAAAGACTTTGTGGTGCCCTTTACTTTCACTTCTGATGTCAGTTTGGGAGAAAAAAACAGTTTGATTTTCAAATCTGAAAATCGCGAAATGTCTTTCAAAGCCGGTGAGGACTTTGTGCCACTGTCTTTCTCGAAGACCGGTGATTTTGCTTTTGGAACTCTGGCTGTCGCCGGCTATGGAATCACAGCCCCTGCTTCGGAGTCACAAAGTGCCTATGACTCTTATAAAAATTTGGATGTTCACGGCAAATGGGTTTTGGTCTTTAAAGACATTCCTGAAAGCATTCCCAATGAACGTCGAATTCACATGAATCTGTACTCGCGAATTCAGCACAAAGCCATGGTGGCGAAAAACAACGGAGCCATCGGTCTTTTGGTGGTCAATGGGCCCAATGCTTTTGGCCGCAAACTTACGAAATTGAAATTTGAAGGTGGCAATAGCGAGACCAGCATTCCCGTGCTGAGTGTCTCGGACAAAGTGGCTGAAGAGCTCGTGAAATCCTCGGGGAAAACATTGAAACAATGGCAGGACGCCAATGACCGCGGTGACATTGTCACAGGTCTTGTCGAAAAAGCCGCTGTGCGCGCGCAAGTGCAATTGAATTTCAAAAAATCTCAAGGGCTCAATGTGATCGCCAAATTGACAGTTCCTGGAGCGAAATCCAGTGTGATGATCGGTGGTCATGGTGACCATTTGGGGCGCGGAGAATTGGGAAATTCTTTGGCTCGCAATGAAGAACAAAGTGCCATTCATGCAGGCGCTGATGACAATGCTTCCGGCGTTTCGGCTGTGATGGAAATTGCACAAAGCCTCAGTTCTCAGGCCAAATCGGGTCAGCTGAAATTGAAACAAAATGTTTTGTTTGCCGTTTGGTCGGGCGAAGAAATTGGTTTGCTCGGAAGCTCCAATTATCTCAAAGAACGCAAAGATGAAAAGATCACCAGCTATTTGAATATGGATATGATCGGACGTCTGCGGGGCAATTTGTTGGTTCAAGGCGTGGGTTCTGCCAAAGAATGGCGGGGAATGATGGAGAAAGAGGCAGCTCAAACGGATCTGTCTTTGTCTCAACAAGACGACCCTTATGTTCCCACCGACGGTATGGCTTTTTATATGCAGCAAATTCCCTCTGTGACATTCTTTACGGGATCACATGCCGAGTACCACTCACCACGAGATCTTCCGGAGAGCTTGAATTATCCAGGCATCGTCAAAATCGCCTCTTTGGTCGAGAAAATGACAGTGCAATTGGCTTCCCATGCCAAGGGATTGACCTATTCGAAAGTGGAAAGCTCTCAGCGCAAATTGGAAGGCCGCAGTTTCCGGATTTTTCTGGGAACCATTCCGGATTACACTCAAGAGGGTGTCAAAGGAGTGAAAATTTCAGGCACATCTAAAGACAGTCCAGCTGAAAAAGCCGGGCTTCAACCAGGCGATGTGATTCTTGAACTGGCCAGCACAAAAATCGAAAATCTTTACGATTACGTTTATTGTCTGCAAGCCATGAAAGCCAATGAGCCGACGATTGTGAAAATCAATCGCTTGGGAAAAATCATGGATTTGAAAATCACCCCGACTTTGAAAGAGTGAAATTCAAAAGGGGAGAGGGGATTAAAAATTCACTTTCAGTTCTGGACAGCGTTTGCTGAGAAACAGTTTCAGCTCGCTGTCTGTGAATTTAAAGTCGGGATCTTGATCGCTCGAGTACTTGAAAACTTCCGAATTTTTGACTGGGCATCGGCGCCCGTCTGAATCAATAAACTCAGAATTTCTTTTCGCGTCTCCCGTGGGATCTTCGCCCAAGCGAAAGCCAGCATCCAAATACAAAGTTTTGACATTGGAAAGTTCGACTCCGCCTGCGTTGTTGGGAGAGATCTGGGGGGATTCAAGTGCTTTCCCTCCCTTCATTCCGATCAATTGCTGTTGATTGGCCGACAAAACAAATTCAATCCCTCGAGTGGCGGACTTTAAAATGGTCTGTGTGCTTTGGATTTTAATGTCCGGAGTGTTGTTTCGCGGAAAAAAGAAAAACACGCGAGCCCCATGGGAGCTGGCGGATTCATTCACATTGTAAGAATTGAAAACCATCATCAATCCGTCATTCGCAAAGAGATAACTGCGGTATTTCATATTGGCGGAGGCCGTAAAAGGATCCGCCGATAAAAAACAAGATCGATCATTGAACTGAATGCGCTGGAATTGAAAGACTCCATTGCGAAGTAGGAAGTCGCTGCAATCATTGCTGGCCGAGGGCTGGAAATCCTGCGAATAAGCTTTCAGAGATAAGAGCATCAGAGACAGGCAAAATAAGCGAGAAACCATGCAAGAACCCTCCAGCAGTTCTTACTTTATCACTGCCGGAGTGAGACGATAGAAGACCTCAGGAGTTTCGGACTTTTGACAGGTTTAAAACCCACTCAAACAACTCTGATAAGTTATATTATGTAACGCCGAGTCTGTGTTATTCGACCCCGGTCAGAGTTCTTTCGACTTCAGCACCCCTGAGACCTGATTGCTTTTGCACGTAATTATACAGGCCACTGGCGTACTTTGAATCTTTCCCGGGAATCCCCAGCGGCTTTGAAAGATAATCCAAGCCCTGGATCTCGGACCCCACTCGAAATCCTGAGATTTTCACTGAATATTGATAGTTTTCAGGGCCCAAAAATTTCAACAACTGCGCGACTGGCACATGTTCATCCAATGTGTACAGCACTTGAGTCATCCAGCGAATTTGACCGGCTTTTTCTGCTGGAAACCGGTAACTCAGATCGATCAATTTTGCGGTCCACGAAGTCAGGCAATCATAAGTGCCTCCGCGATGAACGACCGAAGTCGGGGACGTGGGATAATTGCCTGTGCCGCGATTTTTTTCGCTCTCGCAGAGCTCTTGGTACTTTCTTTTCCCCGTCTCAAGATCCCCGTCAGCCAATAGATTTTGCAGAGCCAAGACAAACTCTCGATCATTCGCAAGCCTTTGTGAGGCGCCACATTCTGAATTCTGACTTCCACGACAGCGAATTTTACTCACCAACTTATACAGAGGGTGCGGCTCAAGATGACCTGCAGTTTGAGGCTGCAATAGAAGGTCGCGGATTTTTTGGAGACCACCTTCAAAAACAGTCAAAGTGGCAATAATTCGGTAAAAGTCGACTTCGACGACGGACTTAAGCTCTTGCTCAGGAATCAAATCACCCCGGTGAATGCCAACCCCTTCAAGCTGACTTTCAATTTCTTGAACTTGGCTGCGAAGTTTGTCTCCGGAGATTTTCCAACCTCCCCAGACTCGTTGAAGCAAAGCCACAGTGGGAAATTGAGCGCTATTTTGTTCGCTGATATCGCTCTCGGTGACCACTTGTCGCCAAGAAGCTTTGCCAAATGGCTGGTTGGCCGGATTGTCACCACGACCTCCACCCCGAGCAATTCTCACATCCTGATTGAGCTCTTCATCGCGAATCACTCCGTCGGCCACATCAAAGCCAAAATTCATAAAATCTCGGCCTTGCAATGTGCCCCGCTTGGAGCGAAACAAAGACACAGATTTCAAGCGGGCCTCATCTTGAGTGATTTCTTTTGCAAACTTCAAATCCAACCAGTGATCTTCTTTGTAGGTGCTAAATCGCAATGGCAATATGCGGATTTTCAGATCTTTCTCTTTGAGATTATGTTTCGCTTGCAACTGAAAATCGGGAAATCGCGAATAGGCCTCTGCGCTTTTGGCTTCTCTCAGTAAAGGCAAAAGAACCACAGGGAGATCGGCCTGCATTCGAGATGAAATTTTGCCTGTCGTGACATCAAAGGCCGGAATGAGAAAAGCATCCGTTTTGACATCAGATTTTTGATTCTGCGCCCGTACTCGCAAGAGATTGATGAAAAAGCTCGAATTCATTTCGAGTCCAGCATTGCGATTGCGGATGCTTCTCAAATAAATATGAATGCCATTGAAATTCCCCCGGTTCACTCGGTGCATGCTCACTTGTCGGATAACGACCTGATTGGCATCGGCGCCCACGGAAAAGCTGGTGAAAAAAGGGAAAGCTTGAAGGCTCAAGAGTCGACTCAAGGTGGACGAGCTTTTCAGAGAAGCTGTAGTCGCCAGCGAGTCGGTGATATTGATAATTTCCCCATCCTGCAGTTGGGATAGAAAAGTCTCCAGTGCACGAGAAGTGATTTCACCCTCCCCGCTTTTTTCAGCCATTTCCAAGACGGAAGTCAGTTCCTGTAAATAAGAGGGGACGAGCACGTCTTTCCACGGAACGTCTTTGGCATTTTTCATGGAGGGAATCGGACGGCTGTGAGTGTAATCTCTCACCACGGAAACATTGGCTCCCAATTCAGAGATTTTCGGAAATGCAGAACCCACATTCTCAAAAGTGTAGAAAGCTCCCAGGCTGGCGCTCAAAGAAAGTGTATCCAAAAGCTGCACTGGCATCAGAGTCCCGCCGTAGATGCCAGTGGTGACCACTCGGCTGGCATTGAGATTCAGTCCAAAAGTCACAGAGGGGTAAGAGAAAAATTCGTGGGCTCCGGGTTTGGAGGAAACCTTTTTCGCAAAGTCGCGATAAGCACTGGCTCGTGAATCGGTGGCGGTGTTGATCATTTGCAGCTCTTGATTGAATCTCAGGAGAAGACTTGCAATGACCGAAGATTTCCCCTGGACTCCCAAAAGGCGAGTGAAATCATCAGGCTCAAAAGGATCTTGCAAAGGAGCGGTCGTCACAGCCTGGGGTTCTGATAGTGGCAACTGGGCCCAGGCTAGACTTGCTGACAGCGACAAAACTAAAACCACTTGTCCTGTCAGATGGATGAGAAAACGCATGCAATACTCCCCGCCCGCAAATCCCTACGGTTTTTAGGGTTTCCAGTCAATGAGAGGTCTTTTCGCGCTCGATTTTTGAGAGATTCAGAGTGAAATTTACTCGAAAGTCCATTCTTTAAAGCCCTTTTTCTTGGCTTCTTCCAATGAGCTCTTGTCGATCTCGTAAACATTGGCCCGGCCTGTGGGGGTCCCGCAAGCCATGATATGCATCAATCCATCTGGTTTGTTCTCAGACGAGTGAATTTTGATGGGAGCCAGTTGCTTGGCCATTTCCGCTAGCGGAGTGGCACTTCCCATTCCACATTGGAGACTGCCATCGTATTTGAAGACTTTGACTCGCTCTTGGACGCTCACGGAAATTTGCGAAGCCACTGGCGCCAGGGCTTTTGAATCTGCATCACTCATGGGGTTTTTCTCCCTTTGGCTGCGACAATTTCCAGAAGTGCAGCCGACAAGAAAAAGACAGATCAGCAAGAGCCAGCGCATGTTATCACCTCAAGTAGGGAATGGCGGGAGCTGGGACCCAGCCCACGCGAAGACCGTAGAGATTGGCTTCGTTGGAAACAAAGTAAACCATATTGTTTTTCTCATCCACTGTCGGAGGAGAGAGAATTCCCCGACCTGGGTGGAAAGAAGAAATCGATTTGCCGGTGGCTGCATCCAGAACTCGCAAAGGGCCTTGAGATTCGCCAAAGATGACAGTTCCTTTGTAGAAAGAGGCCGAAGTGGCGACTCCTTCTTTCACTGGGTGAGACCAAACTTTTTGTCCTGTCTCTTTATTCAAAGCCACGAACTCGCCATTGGTTCCAGCAAAATACAACCGCCCCTCGGAAGCGAGGATCGATCCATATCCACCGACATCCGAAACCCAAACCTGCTCCCCAGTGGCAGCTCTCAAGCAATAGGTCTTGTCATCGTAGCCCAGGACATAGAGATCATCATTGATGATCAAAGGATCTGAATCCAAATCGCGGAATTTTTTATTTCCATTGAGCTGCTTTTCCCACTTCACAGCTCCATTTTGAGCGAGCAAAGCCACAACCGCTCCATCACTGAAGCCGACATACAAAGTGCCATTGCGAAGCGCTGGCTTTGAGCCGCCGCGAATCGAAAGACTGGACGGATCTTGGCGAGAATACAGCCACAACTGTTTTCCATTGCTGGCGTCCAGGGCATAGAGAGTGTTGTTGCCGGTCAGAATATACAACACTCCTTCATGCAAGAGAGGCTCGGAGAGAGTCTCAATGCGTGTGGGGAAGGTCCATAGGATTTTTCCATTGTCAGCTTGAATGGCATAAAACTGACCGTCGCTGGCTCCAATGAAAAGGCGATCATTGATCAAAGCGGCAGAAGGCTCAGCGCCGTTGATGATCGGAACTCGCCATCGCACTCGGCCAGTTTCGCGATCAAAAGCAGCCACGCCGTCAACACCATTGGCCTGCAGAATGAGATCCTTGAAAAGGATGGGCTTCATGCGATTGATTTTTCGAAAGCCCAGATTGGTTTCAGCCGTGGTGCTTTGAGCAAGAACAGCTTTGGTTTCAAATACTCGGGCCGGCTGGGAGCTGATTGATTTCAGCTGAGCGCAAGCCACTGTCATTGGCAAAATCAAACCAAGGGTCAGAAATTTCATTTAGTCCTTCTTGGTGGTTGGCAGCAAGCGAATGTATTTTTCAGCTGTTTTCGCTGCCACCGAATCTTTGTCTTCGTTTTTGGCTTCCGTGTAGAGTTTTTCTGCTTTGGCAAAATCCTTCAGGCTCTCATAGCAAAGTCCGGATTTTAATTTCACATTGCCGTGCAGAGCTTTGGCCGAAGAATTGGCCAAAACCTGCTGCCAAGTCGAAACCGCTGAATTGCAATCCTTGAGGTCGGCTTGCACAGTTCCCAATTGAGTTTGCACCAAAGCCGAAAGCAAATCGCGAGAACCTGTTTTCACTTTTTGCAAAGTGCTCTGAGCTTCCGCCAACTTTTGATACTGGATTTGAACATCGGAAAGATTCAGAGCCGCCATTTTAGCGGCTTTGGATTTGGGAGCCTCATCAATGATTTTTGACATATCTTGAGCCAAAGTTCCGTAGTCTTTATCGAAATCTCCAGAAGCTTTCTCTCCTGCCACCACAGGGGGAGCTGCCGGAGTTTTTTTCTTGGCATCCGCCGCTGCCGGAGGAGGAGTCAGGGCCGCTTTTTCAAAAGCGTCTTTTTTCTCCATCATCTTTTTTTCGATTTGGAAGTAGCGGGCTTGCAGCTCTTCTTCTTTTTTGTCGTCCAAATATGTCTTTGCGGAAATGCCGGCCCCAATCACCATCAGGCCAATGATCGCAATTCCAACCATTTTGGAGTGTTGAGTGGTCCACTGAAAACCTTTTTGAAGTTCTTGTTGGAATTTATCCGGAGATTTTAAATCTTTTTTGTCGATCTTAACCATGAAGAGGCCTTCCTTATCTTTTTTGAACTGAGAAATTGTCTCGGAAGGAAGTGTGCAAGGTCAAGGACTGGTTGAAAGGATAGGCGCAAAAAAAGCGGCGAATCTCTTCGCCGCTTTCCATAAGAAAATCCAAGATTTTCCAAACAAGCTTCAATTATCGGTTTGTAACTTCTTTGAGTGTGCTGAAGTTGCGGCTGCTCTTGCCTTGATGGCGCTGACGGAGCTTGCCGATCGTGCCAATGCGCTCTTCCGCCATGCGGTCTGCGGCAATGTGAGTGCCGACATTGTCACGCTTGGCGATTTCAAACACTTTCATGCAATTGTCATAAACTTTGCGTGTCTTGTCGAAAGCTCTTTCGTGAGAGTAACCCTCGAGCTCAACAAACACGTTCATCAAGCCACCGGCATTGATCACATAGTCTGGAGCGTAGAGAATTCCGAGCTCTTTCAAGCTCTGGCCATGTCGCGCTTCGGCGAGCTGATTGTTCGCTCCGCCAGCGATGACTTTGGCTTTGATTTTACCCAGGCTCTCGTCATTGACGATGGCGCCCATAGCGCAAGGAGCAAGAATGTCGCAGTCTTGGAAAAGAATTTTGTCTGGAGCAACACCTTCAGCGCGGTACTCTTGGGCCATTTTCTTCACTTTTTCTGGATCAATATCAGAAACGAAAACTTGAGCGCCCTCTTGAGTGAGATACTTCACGAGATTGCTGCCGACATTTCCGAGTCCCTGAACAGCGACTCGCATGCCTTTGAGGTTGTCCGTGCCGAGCTGCCATTTCGCCGAAGCTTTGATCCCACAGAGAACGCCGTGAGCTGTGTAAGGAGAAGGATCGCCCGATCCGCCGAAATCTTTTGGGATTCCAGTCACAAACGGAGTTTCCATGAAAATGTACTCCATGTCCTGGACAGAAGTGCCGACATCTTCAGCTGTGATGTACTTTCCGTTCAATGAGTTCACAAACTGACCAAAAGCGCGGAAAAGGCCTTCGGTTTTCTGAGTTTTCGAATCCCCGATGATGACAGCTTTCCCGCCGCCCAAATTCAAACCGGCAGCAGCTGCTTTGTAAGTCATGCCTTTAGAAAGGCGAAGAACGTCGACCAAAGCATCATTTTCATTGGCATAGTTCCACATGCGAGTTCCACCGAGAGCTGGCCCCAAAGACGTGTTGTGAATGGCGATAATCGCTTTCAAACCGACGCTGGGATCATGACAATAAACCACTTCTTCATGTCCGCCATGCTTCTCAATCAACTCGAATGTCATAGATGCTGCCTTTCTCTTTTTCCTTCACACGCGGCGTCACTGGCCGGCGCAAGTCTGGTTAAAACAATGCGAAGAGTATTTGCTCGATAGAAAGAGAAAGGCAAGAAAGGAATTTTCTAAAGCGGCTCCGCGCCAAGGGCCCACCCTTGCGGGAAGCCCTTTTGTGCGAAGAAAGATTCAAACTTTTAAGGGAACTTGGCTTGGAAGTAAGCGAAGAGATCACTCATAAAGGTCGCGTCCGTGGTGACATTGCTTGGATAAGAAAGAACCTCACCCACTTCACCATTCAACCAAGTCTTGCTGACGCCGCCATCAATTGTTGTGTAACCCAACTTGAACGTCGTGAAAGTATCCGTAAAGTCGGTGGCCAAAGTCGATCCAGTGGCGACAATCCCCCCGTCGACAAAAATGGCGGTGTTGGTGCTGTCTCGGTAGACCACAATCGTGTGGAAATTGGTGTCACTGATGACATTGGCCGCACTTGTGATTCCCAGGAAAGTAATACTGTTATCGGCGTTTTTCTGCAATCGACAAGCTTTTGCAGTGCTTGTGCCGTCGCAGTTGGTTCCATAGAACTGCAAGATTCCTTCATTGGCTCCTGTACTGGCAAATCGGACGCTCAATGCCAAAGTGAACGTGCTCCTCGAGACTCCACTTTGCATCAGAGCATCGCCGGCACTTCCAGATCCAGCAAATTGGAGAGATTTCCAACCCGTCTGATTGCCCACTGCCGGAGAAGGAGTCCCCGTTCCAGTACTGATATTCGTGAGATCATTCGAGCCTAGGTAGTTCAACCAACTGGTGATTGCGGACCCAGCACTTAAACTCAAAAATTGGTTCGCCCGGACATAAGTATCAAAACCATAGGTTCCGCCCGCATCAAAGGCAATGATGTTGGTGTTAAAGTCAGCGTTGTTCATCGGATCCGACAAGCGGAAAGTGTAGGGCGCTGAAATTGTCAGAGCCCCGCCAAAAGATCCCCGATACCACACGACAGTAGAACCTGTCGCTGGCCCCACCGAGGCGGAATTGATCCACCCAGTCCAGTTCCGACAGTCAGACTCTGTGCCATAGAAGTTCCCGCCTAAATTGCCAAAGAGAGGAATTTGAATGGAACCGCCTATCGCTCCTGTGATTGGCGAATTGCTATTATCGTACAATTGATACTTCAAAGGAATGCAATCGTTGATGCCAAAAGCTGAGTTGGGGTCGATCATATCTGTCGTAACTGCCAGATAACTGGCGAAACTCGCAGGATCCATATACAAACTCACGACATCATTGCCAGGCGAGAAAACAGGATTCGTGAAATCGACCACTGTTTCCCCGCTGCCACTCAGTCTTTTTACAAAGATCCGTTTGTAGAACTCGGACGCATTGTAAGTGAAGGAAGACACTGGAGTTGTGCAGCTGCCGTCCAGATAGATTCCCACAGTTCCTGCGGGACTCATGCTGATGCTGACGTTTTCCGCTCCACCACTTGGCGACGGACGCATGCCTGCGTCGATTCGGAAGACATCCACGGGTTCGCAATATCCACCGCCGGAATACAAATCTGTCCGAGTCAACACCATGCGATCTGCTACCGAGGAAGATGCGGAGACATCAATCCCAGAGCTTTGAGTGATAGAAGGACCAAAGGCAGAGGTTGTGCCATCAATGGACGCGTTGGTTGAAGTTCCTGATCCCGTGAACTTAAAGCGCACTGTTTTTCTCACTTCGCCAGGGTTCAAGGTAATCGAAGATCCCATGGAAGTGCTGCAAGTCGCATCACTAAAGAGGTTCAACGTGTATCCGCCCAAACCAGTTGTGCTAATGGCGATATTCACAGTATTGGCGTTGGTGACATTCCAATTGCCGCCATCTGTGAGCTCCACTGAAAGTTCATGACATTGATTGACGACAACATTGTGCCACTGTGTGTGGATTTGAAAATCAGTGGCTGGTACGGCTGGTCCGCCGCCTCCACCGCCGCCTCCACCAGGTCCCATAAAGATCCAGCGACCCATGAAGACGCCTCGAGAGGCCATCACTCCATTGCGGATTGGACACAAGACCGCGCTGACTCCTGAAGAGGCTTCTGTCGAAGTGATATTGGAAGTGACTGAGAAACTTCGATCGGAAGTGTTCACAGTTCCAGTCCCCGCAGAAGTAAATCCATTCGCCCCAGATGCAATCGTCGAGCAGTCAGGATTTTCAATCCAAAAATTATCATCCGCAGTGGGGCGCTTAAAAAGTGCAAATGACTGCACCACGGACTCGACTCCCGGGAGAAGTTGCCCGCTGATGACAAATGGATCCCCCATCACATCCAGAGGGTAGCCATTGCTCAGCATTTCAAATGGCACTCGGAAATCAGCGATTTCGTCTTTGCCGTTTTGATCGACGCGATCCGGATCAAAATCCATGTACTTCACATAGTGATCAACCGCAGTGAAAGTGCTTGTGCAGAAACTCGAACTCGCTCCTCCATTGACGTAATAATCTGTCAGGGGACTTGCTGTATCCAAAAGCATTGCCGCCGAAGGAATTGCGGAAGAAGACGGCGTCAGGCCATTCGCCCCCGCGGTGCCATAGACAGTTCGACCAGTCATCGAGGGCATCGTCGAAGGTTTGCAGACGGCATGATAGCTTTGCAATCCGGGGCCGAAATATCCCACAACTCCCAAGAAAGCTTCTTCCGTCATCCAAGTGGCATTTCCCAGATTATCCCACCGCTGGCGATCGTGAGTCGGAAGCGCCAAACGCAAAACATTTTGAGAAGCTGCCAACACAGGATCATTGAGATCCAAGGCTTTGCCAAAAAGCAAACTTCCGCCGGGCAACCGATATCCAAATGGCAATCCCGCCAGTCCAAACAACTGAAACCAGCCATTGACGATCTGAGAACGTTCGATGATGACAGGTGGTTTCCCTGGAGGAGTGTAAATGACGTCAACAGGACCTGTGGGGCCTTCATTGGCGGCGGTTAAATACCGACCTGTGATATTGCCCGAAACTATGGCCGCTGATCCACCCAAGGCGGAAATGGGGACAATGGCCGACTCGGTCGCTGCCGCCAAAGACTTCAAAGTGTCCCCGTAGTAAAAACTCATGGCCTCGGAAGATTGATTTTTATAAACAGCCAAGACTTGAATCAAACGATTGCTTCCCATGGGGATGTCCAAACTGAAAGAACTCGGAGGGGTCGGAGGAGTTTGGCAGTCATGGCACGCATCCCAGGTGAAAACAATCGGCGTGAATCCATCACCTGAAACGTTGATCACAACATGGCGAAGAGAATCTCCCGCCGACAAAGATTGAGAGCCGACTTTGTTGCTATCCACTTTCGCCGGCAGGACAATTTGCATTTTTGAAATTTCAGATTGAGGGCGCGTGCAAGCCACTGAGAAAAGCAGCGGGATTGCCAACAAGATGAATGAAAAATTTCGCCCGAAAGCCATGGCTAACTCCTTGAAAAGACCGACAAGGTCTCATCGGAATTGCCACAAAGAGACTCAAGCTATTCTCGGATTGAGATGAGTCTTGAAGCCCGCCACTGCAAACTTAACGGGAACTTAAAGAAGTCTTCTCAACGAGAGACGCTCCAAATTCCAATTGCCAAAGCCATTCCCACAGCTGCCAGCGCGATAAAGCCGAAGCGATTGCGAAGAATGGCTTTTTCAAGCTTCGCTAGCTCTGACTGCAGAGCTTCTTTGGAGCGAGCCAAACTTTGATTTTGCAGCAAAAGCTGCTCAATTCGCTCCTCCAATCGCAAATTCTGCATCGAAAAGGCCTCTTCAAACTCTTGTCTTTTGGAGGCTTCCATTTGAATTCTCTGCAAAGCCGCTTGATGCAAAACTTCGGGGTCTTTTCCGACGAAATACTGAGGCGTCAAACCTGGGATTTTTTCCTGTAAAATCATGTACCACTGCAAAGCTCGATAAATATGTGGGGGAGCGGACTCCCCGTTTTTCACCCAGCGTGTCCAGGCCGAAGGATCGACCATCAAAAGTTGGCAGATTTTGCGTTGAGAAAGGCCTAATTTCTCGCGGATTTGATCCAAATCCCCAACCTGGCGCTTGATGACTTCGACTTGGGCTTCGTAGTGCAGGCGATGAGGAGAGCGCGCTCTTTTGTCGTTGAAAATCCCCCCATCAATCCCTGGTTGAATCTTGGAGTTCGAATCTTCAATAAAGTCCAGGTCGCGCCCATCTAGGTTGTGATTCACAATTTCCATAATGTAATTCCCTATAGTTAACGTTGTGGAATACAATAGAGAGTGAATTGAGGGTTCTCGAAGGTCAAGATAAGTATTTGAAATCCTTCGTTTATTTATAAAAGGGTAGCCCGGCACCCCTTTTTTCAAAATCGCCTAGAGCTTATAGTTATAAGCTTAAGTCCTAACGGGCTGGAATCATTAGGTATTTATTCGTTCGATTTCTGAGGCCGATTCGCAAAATGCCATCGACTTCGCGCGTTCGGACCTTCGACTAGGTGAAAAAATCTCGCTCGTGACAATTTTCTATCGGTCATTTCTACTCATTGCATAAGGACTTTTGTTGATGCAGGCCAGGTATTCACTCAATAAGAATAAGTATCTTCTTTCCCCGGAAGCGGATCGCTTGCGAAAGATTCTCACGGACTTTCAAGGATCTGATCCTCGAAACTGTTTTCTTTTGTCCTTGGGGTTGAGAACGGGAGCCCGGGCCCAGGAACTTCTCAATCTGCAAAAAACCGATCTGAATGCTTACGACCAGACGATCTTTGTCCGCGGAATCAAAGGCAGCAATGACCGGGAAATCCCACTGCACAGTCGATTTTTTGAAGATTTGCATCGTTACACTGAAAGCGTCAGCGGGACCAAGCTCTTCGATATTGGCTATCAACGACTTTATCAGATCTGGGAGTTTTACCGACCAGTGCCAAAGAAATTCCACTCACTTCGTCACACTTTTGCGATTGAGCTCTATCAGAAAACAAAAGACCTGCGTTTGGTGCAGGTCGCTTTGGGACATCGAAATATCACCAACACAATGATTTACGCCGATTACGTCTATTCTCAGCAAGAGTTGAGGCGCCTGATTCTTTAATCAGACGCTTCTTTCATTTCCTGAGAAATACGGCGCACTTCCGAGCTGTCTTGGGCCGCTTTTCGAGCTTGTTTTTTGCGCTCTTCCCAATGCTCATCCGAAGTGGAGACCACAATTTGCTCAGGCGTTTCGCGGAAATTCAGTTTTTCTTTGGGAATTGTGCCTGGCTGGTCGACATTCACTCGAATCCCAGCTTTGAGTCGGAGTTTGGCGCTCAATTGAGCTTCCGCCGCTTGATTTTCCTGAATCATTTGATTGAACTCACTCGCCAAATTAAGAGCCGGCTTTTTCGTGCTCGCAATTGCAAATGAGCTTCCCAACAAAGTGAGCAGGGCAAGAATCCAATGTTTCATAACTTCCTCCCACAGAAATCTCTGTGCGTCTTTCCTCTCTAGAGGCAAAAGCCGGACCAGCTCTCCTCGAATAAAAGCCCTTCAGAGGCGTCTCAAATAGAGACTCCCGAAAGTGCGCTCTCTAAAACGACACCGACTGTTCAATGCTTGTACAGCCGCCCCGCCTCAGTTAAGGTCTTTCTATGTCGATTAAATCACTTTTCCCCAGTTCTATCGTGCAAACACCTTTGAAATTCAAAGGCCAATCCGCCACCAGGCAAAATCGTGAATTCCTCTCTGAAATTCATAAAATTCGCGAGATCGATAGCGCTGGCCGCGAGTGGAGCGAAGAAAATTATCCGGGCGGCTACACTTCTTACTCGAGCATGAACCAGCTGCATCGTTTTTCGACCACATTCGAGGACCTGCAAAAGCTGATCGACAAAGAAGTCATGAAATTCGCGAAGCATTTGGAAATGGACTTGCAAGGAGGAAGGTTGGCGATGTCCAATTTGTGGGTGAATATCATGCCACCTCTCGTTGTTCACACCATGCACATTCATCCTCTTTCGACAATCAGCGGGACCTATTATGTGCAGACCCCAAAAAACTGCAGCAGCATCAAGTTTGAGGATCCTCGACTGGGATTTTTCATGGCCTCCCCGCCTCGTAAAATCAAAGCTCGACCTGACAACCAGCGATTTATCACGGTTCAACCGAAAGCCGGTCAATTGGTTCTCTTTGAAAGTTGGATGCGGCACGAAGTTCCACCCAACGCTGCACAGGAAGAGAGGATTTCTCTGAGCTTTAATTACGATTGGGTTTAAAAAATGGGCTGGATTGAGGCTCGTCAAATAAGCAAATCCTTTTCCTTCCAAAAAACCAAACAGTTGGTTTTTTCAGAATTGAATTTTCAAATTCAAAAAGGCGAATTCGTGACTTTCTTGGGCCCCTCGGGCTGCGGAAAGTCGACCCTTTTGAGAATGCTGGGTGGCCTTGATGCAGCCACGAGTGGTGAGCTCCAAGTCAGCGCCAAAAAAAAATCCTTTGTCTTTCAAGAACCTCGATTGCTCAATTGGCGAAATTGTTTAGAGAACACTTTGCTGCCGCTGGAAATCAGCCAAACCAGATTAACCGCCGAGGATTTGCAAAAAGCACAGACCTTGCTTCGCCAGCTGGGATTGCAAAACGCGATGGAGAAATTTCCTGAGCAATTGAGTGGCGGAATGAAAATGCGAAATGCAGTGGCTCGGAGTTTGATCGTCAATCCTGACTTTCTCCTGCTGGATGAGCCTTTTGCGGCCTTAGACGAAACCACTCGCCAGAATTTGCAAGTGGAATTGCGAAGGCTTTTTGAAGCCAACAAATGGACAGTGGCTTTTGTGACTCACTCGATTGAGGAAGCTTGCTTTCTCTCTGACCGAATTTTGATTTTCTCTCGAGACCGCAAACATTTGCTGGAGCACAAATCTTCTTTCAATGAAACTCGCGCACCCTCCTTGAGAAATGAAATTTTATTTTTTGAAGAAGTCCGAAAAGTCCGCGCGTTATTTGAAAAGGAAGCATTGTGAAAAGAACTCTTCCCAGTCTCTTGGCTCTTTTTGTTTTTCTTCTTTTTTGGTCTTTGCTCGTTCGCTTGCAATGGGTGCCCGCTTTTCTTTTGCCGGGCCCAGAGCAAGTGCTTCAAGGGCTGCAGGAAAATTCAGCGGAATTCACGGTGGCGACAAGAAGCACTTTCAAATCGACTGCCATCGGCTTTCTTCTGAGTGCAGTGCTCGGATTTTCAATGGCATTGCTGCTATCAAGCTTTGAGAATTTGAAAAATGCCCTCTTGCCATTTGCCGTTTTTTTTCAAACAGTGCCCGTGGTGGCCATTGCCCCCTTATTGGTGATTTGGTTTGGCTTTGGCGAACCCACTGTGAGGGCTTGTGCCTTGATTGTTTCTTTTTTCCCAGTGCTGGCCAACTCGCTAGTCGGCCTCAGTCAAGCGGATCCGGGGTTGAAAGAGCTTTTTCGCTCTTACTCGGCTGGACGTTTTCAAACTTTGTGGTCTTTGCAAATTCCCAGCAGCCTTCCCTCTGTGTTTTCAGGGCTGCAAGTTTCCGCAGGCTTGGCGGTCATTGGAGCGATTGTCGGCGAGTTCGTCGCAGGCGGAGGCTTAGGCGGAGTGATTGATGCCGCTCGCACTCAGCAGCGAGTCGATTTGGTTTTCGGGGCGTTGCTTTTATCGTCTTTGTTGGGGATTTTTTTCGTTCAAGCAGTTCGTTGGTCGGCAAAAGCTTTGCTCAAAGTCCGGCCCTATTTTCAGACCGGACTTTTTTAATTTGAATTTATTGGCAGCGATAAGCTGCAATTTTCAGTGATCCTTGGAAAGCTCCAACAGCTGGAACTTCTGTCACAGACACGCAAGCCATATTGGTTTCGATGGCCACTTTGAAACCTTCGGCCAGAGCTTGCGAAATGTGCTCTCGCCCTCCCAGTTCGAACAAGCCATCAAATTTGCGATACTCGCAAGTGGCTGGCGCTGCGGGAGCTGCTGGAGGCTGAGTCTCTGGAGCCGCAACTGCAGGAGCTGGCTTGTTGAAGCAAGACAGGAACTGCTGGCGAATTTTCTGGGCAGCTTTCCAACGAGCTTGCGCTTTTGCGTCCATTCTCCATCTTTCATAACCGCCCATGCTGCTAACTGCGGCCGCATACTCGGAAGTGTAAAGAATTGGAGTGAGATTGGGTTTATTCATGCAGAAGGCATAAGCCGCTTCCGCCCCATCCAAACCAAAGTAAGTCTCGAAGTACTCTGTATAAGGAGGTTGATACCACAAGCCTTTGAACATTTTCAGTCGCAAAGAAGCATCCGTTTCATCCATCAAGCGAGCCACTGTGCTGACTTGCTGAGTGCTCATCGGAGTCTCAGGATAAAGCGCAGGAGAACAAGCTTTCAATTGAGTCTCAATTTGCTGTGCCGTCGGAGCCACGTAGTCTTTGGGATAAGACTTGTTGTAGATCTGACAAGACAGGCTCATGATTTTCGCAAGCTTCTGCGCTTTGGTTGACATCACTGGACCTGGAGGCGGAGGAGGAGGCACCACCGGAGCTTCGCACTTCAGGCAAGACAACAGTCCTTCTTGATCCGCACAAGCCCCTGAAGAGACAACAGGCGCTGGAGGAGTTGGAGGATCAACGACCACAGGCGGAGGGTCGACCACAACTGGAGGAGGTGGTGGGTCCACAACCACAGGCGGAGGTGGATCGACAACTACAGGAGGGGGCTCTGGTGGCGGAGGAGGAGGCTGGGGACCATCGACCACTTCCGGCCCATCCAGCTTTTGACTGGCCACAGTTTCCGCGGGTTTGAATGTCATCTTGTGACAAGCTCCGCAAATCGAAGCAATCGCCAGCAGAAGCACAACTTTTTTCATGAAAGACCTCCACAACTGTCAGAATACAAGTCCGAGGCCAACTCGACCTGGGTCTTGGTAATTCTCTAAGCCTTTAATCCTGCTTTACATTCTCAAGATGAGAAGTGACGTGAATTTCAAAAATTTTGTCGACTCCGCTGTCATGATAAAAAAGCAGACGATTTGTTCGGAGTTTTTTTTAATTATTATGTTAGATGAAAGGGTGAAATTCGGAATTTCCCACTGATTATCAATTGATTCATCGAAGGAAACTGAAAAAACAGCCACGACAGCCTCTCGAATTGCCCCAATAGTGTCGATCGATTTTGCAGGACTCCACTCAAAAAGCGCGTCATCGATTGCTCTCTCGAACTCTGTCCTGCACACTTCGTCTTCTTTTGTCTTCTTCTGAAGGGAGTGCGTGAATGAAAATCTTCAGTCTCATTTTGTTGCTGGTCTCCTCTGTGTGCACGGCTCAAGAAATCAAGTTGGCACTCAATTGGAAGGCAGAGCCTCAGTTTGGTGGCTTTTATGCCGCTCAAAAATACTTTGAAAAAGAAAAGCTCCCTATCAAAATTCTGGAAGGCGGCTCTGGAACCCCGACAGTGCAAATGCTGGCCGCTGGCCAAGTCGATTACGCTGTGGTTTCTGCAGATGAAATCATTATGGCTCATGATCGCGGAGCGCGAGATTTGTTAGCCGTATTCGCGACTTATCAAACTAATCCACAGGGAGTCATGACTCACGCTTCACGAGGCTTTCAGAAACTGGAAGACGTTTTCAAGTCCGACGGAGTTCTGCTATGGCAATCGGGCCTTCCTTACGCGCAATTTGTTTTCAAAAAATACGGCCCTTTGAAAGTCAAAACAGCCCCCTACACCGGAGGAATCGGAAACTTTCAAGCTGACAAACAGATCTCTCAGCAGTGCTTTGTAACTTCAGAACCTTTGAGTGCTGAAAAAGCCAAATTGTCAGTCAAAACCTTTTTGATTGCAGACACTGGTTACAATCCCTACACCACAGTTTTGGCGGTGCGCGCTTCTCGCTGGAAACAAAATCCCGAGGAAGTTCGCAAAGTGGTGAGTTCTGTGCGACAGGGCTGGAAAGATTATTTGCAAAATCCTCAATCCACCAATTTGCAAATGGCCTCTTTGAACAAAGCAATGGATTTGCAGACTTTCCAAAAAAGTGCGGAATTGCAAAAGCCCCTGATTCAAGTCAAGAGCGGACCTCTGGGGCAAATGACTTCCGAGAGATGGCAGACGCTGATTCTTCAATTGATGGATTTAAAACTGATCAAAAATAAAATTCACGCCAACGACCTTTTCCAGAATCTCTAAGACAAGTCCGAAGGCATGACTTTATTTTCCACTTTTATCGGCATTGACCAAACCGGCGCGACCAACAGCAAAGGTCAGGGAAAGCCTTTGCCAGTGGCTTTGGTATTTAAACAGAGTTCAAAATGGAATTTGTCTTTCTCCCAGCAAGGAAAGCGACTAGAAATCAGCAACCTCATTCGTCCTGAGATTTTGCAATTGCTGCAGAGACATTCATTGCCGGCTCGTGATTTGCCGCGAGCCGCTTTGGTGGTGGATTCTGTGTTTGGACTGCCAGAAAGCCAATGGCCCTTTCCCGAGGGCGGATCAGACCATCTCTTTCAATTGTTTCAGCAAGCCCATCAGTTCAGCTTTCAAGGAAAAGCCCTGGGGAGAGACACGGCGGAAAGTTTTTTTAAACAGTTCCTTGTGAGTTTCCAAGGGGAGCACTGGCCGAGACGAAAATGCGAAATCGAAAGCGGCGCCAATTCGGTTTTTCGCACTCGCCCTTTTCAACGCAACATTGGATGCGGGACTTTTCGCATTTGGAAAGACTTGGGAAGTGCTCCAGAGAAGTGGTTTCAGATTTGGGGTTTTGAAGAAACCGCTCCTAAATTACAAAAGGGACCTTGGATTTTCGAGGCTTACCCCAGTTTGTTTTGGAAAAAAATACTGGGTGCCAAGTCTCGCAATCCTGCTGATTTGGTCCATTGGCTGCAGACTCAATCCCCTTTCGCCGTGACCTTAAGCCGCTCCGATTGGAAACTCTTAAAGGAAGACCCTGACTTGTGTGACAGCGTGGTCTTGGCTTTAGGGGCTTGGACTCTGCAAGGACGCAATGAAATCTGGCAAATGCCGAAAGATCTTCAAAGAAGCAAAGAGGGCTGGATTCTCGGCCTTTGACAAATAGCGGCAATGAGGCTACAACAAGACACTTTTTTTCGCCCATGAGGTTGGTATGTTGATCAATTTGCTCGAAATCCCCAGTGAAGGTAAAAGCTTCTTTTGCGACCGCAAATCCGCGGAACTCAATCCAATTTTGCAAGACATCATCGGCAATAGCGATTATTCGGCTGAATTCACCATTCGCCCTTTGCAAGCCGGAACTTTTGAACTTTCTGGTCAAGTTCGCACTCAGCTTCCAGAAGACTGCTCGCGCTGTGGTTTGGATTTTCAAATGCCAGTGGATCAAAAGTTTCGCGAACTCTTGCTCCCCGAGCAGAGCGTTCCTCGCAATTCCAAATTTGCCAAAGCCAACCATGTTTCCGACATGAATGGCCAGGGGCCCGATGTGGTCGAATACCAGGGCCACCATTTCAATGCCGGAGAGTATTTGCATGAAGTGATTGCTTTGGCAGAGCCTTTTACACCTGCCCCCCCCTGCAATGCTCAAGGCGAATGCACTCTGTGCAAAAAACCAGTGGCCAATCAAACTTTTAGCTACGAAGACAAAGGCTTTGAGAAGCCCACTTCGCCTTTTGATGCTTTAAAAAACATCAAATTGAATTAACGCAAGATGTCCTTGCCAGAGGCCCCCTTTTTGGAATAAAACCTCTGCTTTCCAAAGACTAATTACGAGGAAACTATGCCTACACCGAAGAAAAAAACGTCCCGCTCTCGTCGTAACATGCGTCGCAGCCACGATGGTCTCTCTGCTCCTGCAGTTGCTATCGACAAAAAATCAAAAGAATTGGTTCGCCCTCACCGCGCACACAAAGCTGCTGACGGCGCTCTTTATTACAAAGGCAAACAAATCAGCGCCGCGAAAAACGCGTAGTTGACTGTCTATGGCGCAATTTCGCACACGGGTCGCGGGGACAGGTTCCTACCTCCCCCCTAAGATTCTGACAAATGCGGAGCTCGAAAAGTTCGTCGATACCAATGACCAGTGGATTCGCGAAAGAACTGGTATTGAGAGACGCCATATTGCTTTGCCGGAGCAAACCACTTCGGATCTCGCTTACGAAGCTTCGATTTTAGCTTTGAAAGACGCTGGTCTTGAGGCCAAGGATATTGATTGCATTATCCTCGGCACTTGCACTGGTGACTATCAGACGCCAAGCACAGCTTGTATTCTCCAGGCCAAATTGGGCATCAATGGCATTCCTGCCATGGACATCAATTGCGCTTGTTCTGGATTCGTTTACATTTTATCTGTCGCTGACGCTTTCATCCGCATGGGAATGTACAAAAACATTCTGATTGTCGGCGCCGAATTGACGTCGCGATTTGTGAATTACAAAGACCGCGAAACTTGCATTTTGTTCGGCGATGGCGCAGGCGCTTGGGTTGTCTCCCAAACCTCACCCGATGCCAAAGATGTGGTTCTCAGTTCGCATTTACGAGCTGAAGGCTCTCTGGGCGACTTGTTTATCAAGCCGTCTGGAATGGCCAAGCGACCTATGAGTCAAGAAGTCCTCGATGAGGAGTCTTACTTCTTCACCATGAAGGGCCGCGAGATTTTCAAAAATGCAGTTCGCACAATGTCTTCAACTTGCTCTCAAGCTCTTGAATTCAATAATTTAAAGCCCGAGGAAATTGACTGGTTGGTGCCTCACCAAGCCAACAATCGCATTTTGGAAGCTGTGGCCAATCACTTTAAATTCCCAACCGAAAAAGTGATCTCCATCGTTCACGAAATGGGCAACACCTCGGCAGCAACAATTCCCGTGGCTTTTGATTTTGCTCGTCAGGACGGACGAATCAAGCGCGGTCAAACAGTGCTTTTAACAGCCTTCGGAGCAGGTCTCACTGCCGGAAGCGCAGTCGTTAAATTTTAAGGACGAAAAAATATGTTTCATGTGATTTTCCCTGGACAAGGAAGCCAGCAGCCCGGAATGGGCCGCTTTCTATTCGACAACTTTTCTGTTGCGAAGCAAACTTTTGAAGAAGCCAGCGACGCCATCCAAGTTGATCTTAAAAAATTATGTTTCGAAGGATCCGAATCTGATTTAGCTCTCACTGAAAATACTCAGCCTTGTTTGCTGACTGTTTCGACAGCCACACAGCGAGTGCTCACTTCGCAATTTGGCATGAAAATGTCTGCCGTATCAGGTCACAGCATTGGCGAGTACGCAGCTCTTGTCGCTGTCGGCTCCATGCCATTTTCCTCGGCAGTTCGAGCTGTTCGCATCCGTGGTCAAGCGATGCAATCGGCAGTGCCAGTTGGCAAAGGCGGAATGGTTGCCGTGATGGGACTGGATCCAGCGCAAACCGAAAAGCTGTGCACTTGGGCCATGGAAAAATCAAAAACTCGTCCTCTGAATCCTGCCAATTTCAATTGCCCTGGGCAAATCGTGATCAGCGGCTCAATGGACACGATCAACTGGCTCAAAGACAATTTCAAAGCCGAAGAAGTTTTCCCGGATGCCAAGCGCGTGAAATTGATTCCTTTGCAAGTTTCAGCACCCTTTCATTGTGAAATGATGAAGCCGGCTGAAGAGAGAATGCGCTCGGTTCTTTCTGAAATCGCTTTCCAAAATGCAGTCGTTCCAGTGATCCAGAACTTCACAGCCCAGGCTCACACTCAAGCAGAAGAATTGCGTGAGAACTTGATTCGACAAGTGTCGGCTCCAGTCAAATGGATGCAAAGTATGGATTTAGCTCGGGAAAAATCTTGGACAACCTGCATCGAATCCGGCACTGGCAAGGTGCTTCAGGGACTCTTGAAAAAAATTGACAGCGAGGCCTTCAAAGTCTTCAATACCAACTCTCTGGAATATATTGAAAACATAGAAAAATTTGTGAAGAACCCAGCTTAATTTGGAGTCCAAAATTACAGCATCTTATTCACCCCTGGCGGGACAAAAAGTATTCGTCACAGGCGGCAGCCGAGGTATTGGCGCTGCCATCGTTCGAACTCTAGCGGAGCGCGGAGCTCAAGTGGCCTTTACCTATTCCTCTCGCGCCGATGCCGCAGAAAAACTCTTGAGTGAGCTCCCAGGCCAAGGACACTTTTGCTTGCAAATGAACTCGGGCGACGAATCGTCCGTGGAAGCGGCTATCAGCCAGACTTTGGAAAAGTTCGGAAATATTGATGGCGTGGTCAACAATGCCGGAATCACCAAAGACGGATTGTTGTTGCGCATGAAAAACGAAGACTTTGATCAAGTCATTCAAACGAATTTGCGTGGCACTTTCTTGGTCACCAAAGGCTTCCTCAAAACGATGATCAAAGCCCGTAAAGGCTCCATTGTGAACATCACCAGTGTGATTGGACAAACCGGAAACGCCGGACAAGCCAACTATGCTGCCAGCAAAGCTGGAATCGAAGCTTTCAGTCGCAGCGCTGCTCTCGAAGTCGCCTCTCGCGGCGTCCGAGTGAACTGCATTGCACCTGGATTTATCGGCACAGAAATGACCGATGTTCTGAAGGAAGAGCAAAAGCAAGCGCTTGTTGCGAAAATCCCAATGGAAAGAATTGCGGAACCTAGTGAAATTGCCACTGTGGTTTCGTTTTTGTTAAGTGACGATTCAAAATATATCACCGGACACACTCTCAGTGTGAACGGTGGACTTTTTATGAGTTAGGAGAGATTTTATGGAAATGGAAACAAAAACCGCAGGAGGAAACATGGCTTTGAGCCCAAAAGTGAAAGATATTATTGTTGAGCAACTCGGTGTCGATCCAGAGAAAGTTAAGTCTGAAGCTTCTTTCATCGACGATCTCGGCGCTGACAGCTTGGACATCGTTGAGCTCGTCATGGCTATGGAAGAAGAATTCGACCTCGAAATCCCTGATGAGGACGCTGAGAAGCTCCGCACAGTGGGTGACGTTGCTGGTTACCTTGAGAAAAAAGGTAAAGCTTAATTTTTTCGATACGCGGAGGAGGCTGAAGGCTTAAGGTTTTCAGCCGAACGAAGCATGCAAACAACAAGAGATTCAAAAACGATGAAACGTGTCGTGATCACGGGTGTGGGTGCTGTCACTCCGCTTGGAAACACGATGGAAGAGACCTGGAAAAATGCTTTGGCTGGAAAAAGCGGGATCGGCAAGATCACCAAGTTTCCATCAGAAGCCTTCAGTGTCCACATCGCCGGCGAGGTCAAAGGCTTCGATCCGGATCAGTATGTTCCCAAAAAGGAACAGAAAAAAATGGATCACTTTATTCAGTACTCGATGGCTGCAACAAAAATGGCCATGGAGAACTCTGGTTTGCAAATCACTCCGGAGAATAGCACTCGTGGCGGAGTCTTCATTGGCTCCGGCATGGGCGGCCTTCCCATCGTTGAAGAAGAATACAAAAAGTTTCTTGAAAAAGGACCTGGACGCATCAGTCCCTTCTTCATTCCTGCAGTGATCACCAATCTGGCCTCTGGTCAGGTGAGCATACAGTACGGAATCAAAGGTCCTAATTACTCGATCACTTCCGCTTGTGCGACTGGAGCTCACTCGATTGGTGAAGCTTACAATTACATTCGCATGGGCACTTGTGATTACATGCTGGCAGGTGGTGCAGAAAGCACAGTTTGCGCAATGGCTATCGGAGGATTTGCTTCGATGCGAGCTCTTTCCACGCGCAATGATTCACCTGAAACAGCGTCTCGCCCATTCGACAAAGACCGCGATGGCTTTGTGCTCTCTGAGGGAGCCGCGATTGTGGTGATGGAATCTTTGGAGCACGCTCTCAAGCGTGGCGCCAATATTCTTTGCGAGGTCACTGGCTACGGAGCTTCTTCGGATGCCAACCACATGACCAACCCGGCCCCGGAAGGTGAAGGCGGAGCTCGAGCTGTTCGCATGGCTCTTAATGACGCCGGACTCAATCCGGAACAAATTCAGTACATCAATGCCCACGGCACCAGCACTCCAGTTGGAGATGAGTTGGAGACGGCGGGAATCAAATCTGTCTTCAAAGAACACTCGAAAAAACTTTGGGTGTCGTCGACCAAGAGCATGATTGGCCACACTTTGGGTGCGGCGGGTGCCATTGAAAGCGCGTTCTGCATCTACGCTATTCGCGATCAAATGGTGCCACCGACAATCAATCTTGAAAATCCGAGCGAAAGTTGCGATTTGGATTACGTTCCGGGCACTGCCCGTGACGGAAAAATCCTGCACGTTTTGAACAACTCTTTCGGCTTCGGCGGAACGAACGCTTGTTTGGCGTTCTCTAAAATCTAATGAAAATTTTCATCGCTTCTGATCACGCCGGAGTGGAATTGAAATCGCAAGTCGTCAGCGAATTGATGAATTCGCAGTGGCTCCCCGATTTGAAGCGAGAAGTTCACGATTTGGGTCCGCAATCCATGGACTCTGTCGACTATCCGGATTTTGCCGATCTCGTGGCGAGAAAAATTCATGGTTTTTCGTTGGTGCAAGGACAGTCTCCGCAATCCTTGCCGGCTGAAATCGGAATTTTGATTTGCGGCTCTGGACAAGGAATGGCCATTCGAGCCAATAAATTTCCACACATTCGTGCAGCTCTATGCTGGAATCCGGAAATTGCCAGACTTTCGCGCGAACACAATGACGCCAACATTCTCTGCATGGGTTCCAGATTTGTGACGACGGAGCAGTGCTTGCAAATCGTTCAAGTTTTCTTGACCACTCCTTTCGCAGGTGGACGTCACGCCCAACGTATTGCCAAAGTGTCCAATCCCGTTTGATAATCGAGCGCATGAAAAGCGCTACACAACTCGACAACTTGAAAGCCCAGGACTCTGAACTTTTCGCCATGATCTCGCAAGAGACAGAAAGGCAGAAGTTCGGATTGGAAATGATTGCTTCTGAGAACTACGCTTCCGCTGCTGTGATGGAAGCTCAAGGCAGCATCCTCACCAACAAATACGCTGAAGGCTATCCTGGAAAACGTTACTATGGTGGCTGTCAATTCGTCGATCAGATTGAAACTTTGGCCATTGAGCGCGCCAAGAAACTTTTCGGCTGCAATTTCGCCAATGTTCAGCCCCATGCCGGAAGCCAGGCCAATATGGCCGTTTATTTGGCCACAGTCAGCCCAGGAGACACGATCCTCGGAATGGACTTGTCTCATGGTGGGCACTTGACTCACGGCTCGCCTGTGAACTTCTCAGGCCTTCTCTTCAAAGCAGCCTCTTACAAACTGGACCCAGAAACGGGAAGAATCAATTACGACACGGTTTTGGCGACAGCTAAAGAAGTGAAACCAAAAATGATCATTGCCGGTTACAGCGCTTACCCGCGCGTGCTGGATTTTGCGAAATTCCGCGAAATTGCCAATGAAGTTGGGGCCACTCTGCTCGTGGATATGGCGCACTTTGCAGGCCTGGTGGCTGCGGGAGTTCACCCATCGCCTTTCCCATATGCGGATGTGGTGACTTCGACCACTCACAAGACTTTGCGCGGCCCTCGTGGTGGAATCATTCTCACCAACAACGAAGAGATTGCGAAGAAAATCAACTCTCGCATTTTCCCCGGCATCCAGGGCGGACCTTTGGAGCATATCATTGCCGCCAAAGCCGTGGCCTTTGGCGAAGCTTTGCAGCCTGAATTCAAAACGTATTCACAAAACGTTGTTCGCAATGCTCAGGCTTTGGCCGAGCATATGTTGGCGGAAGGCTTTGAGTTGGTCACTGGCGGCACCGACAATCATTTGATTCTAGTCGATCTCTCCAAGCGTGAAGTCACTGGCAAATTGGCCGAAGCAGCACTGGATGAAGCTGGAATCACTGTGAATAAAAACACAGTACCCAACGAAAAACGCAGCCCCTTTGTCACCAGCGGCATTCGCATTGGGACTCCAGCGCTCACCACTCGTGGCATGGGTCCTGCTGAAATGAAACAAATTGCCAAGTGGATTGGTCAAGTTCTCAAGGATCCTGAAAATGCGAGCTTGAAAAACAAGATCCACATGGAAGTGAAAGAGCTTTGTCAGCAATTTCCAATCTACAAATGAGAAGCGAGCTGAAATTCGTTCGCCGCTTTCAGAAACGGACTTTGGTCGGTTTTTGGAGTCATTTAATTTGTGATAAAATTGGGAAATGAAAATGAAATTCACGCTGATAGCTGCACTTCTTCTTTTGGTTTCTGTGAATTGCTCGAGCCCGCAAAAAAGGCCCGTCGGCAAAGTTTCGCCTGATCTCAAATCCAGAAGTCCAGCCAACGAAGACCAGCTTCCACCGCCGATTCCTGAGGATCGCGTCCTCAGTCAGTGGCAAGAAGAACGACGACAAAATTTTTTCGACTGGCCTGTCGACGACGCTCGCATGACTCGTGGCTTTCTCCCCAATCGCCGCCGACCGCATTTGGGCCTGGATTTAGCGGCCCCACAAGGGACTCGAATTCTCGCCAGCCATGACGGCGTGGTGATCTACGCTGGCCGAGATTTTCATGGCTTTGGCAAAATGGTGATGGTCGAAGGCGCTCAAGGCTGGGCCACTCTCTACGCCCACCTCTCGGTGATTCAAGTCAAAGAGGGCGACCGTCTCCGCCAAGGCGAACTGATCGGCAAAATGGGTCGCACCGGCCGAGCCACCGGAGTTCACTTGCATTTCGAAGTCCGCCGCAAAGATGGCCCGGTCGATCCTCTCAATTACTTGCCCGGCGGCACCAGCTTAGCACGGCAGTAGAAACAAAGATCTCTCTCGAAAATAAAAAAAGGCTGCTTCATGAGCAGCCTTTTTTTGATTCAGAACTTTGAACAGCCAGCTTTAGAAGCTTGCGAACACGTTCAAGTAGTAGTTCGAGTTGGCATCAGCGCCTGCACCTTTGTAAGTGAGACCTTCTTCGCCACTTGCAGAGCCAGTTGTGTCATAGGCTGGATTGATCGTCACAGCGCCAACTGTGTAATTCAAACCAACTTCATGAGTGAAGACGTTTGTGCGATCCGCTGTCAACTGACCACGTTGAAAGCCTGTGCCTTCAGTGACGACGTAAGGCTGATAGTATGCACTCAATGCATCGCTGAAATTGTAAGTGCCAGCAACTCCTGCCAAGAACAAGAGCACACTGTCAGTGCCTGTGCCGCCCTTTGTTTCAAAGCTTCTGTAACCAGTCAGACGCACATCAGTCAAAGCGCTCACGGAAACCTTCGGATTCAATTCCCAGTCCAAGCTCGTCTGTGCTCTCAAAGTTCCCATTGAAGTTTTATCCTGAGAAGATTCAGAAGCTGGAATGTAGTAACGAGAGCCGAAGCTCATTGGCTTTGAACCAAACAAAGACAAATCTGATTTGTAATTCAAATGAATTGTCGGATCCAAAGTTTTGTAAATGTCAGGAATTTCGCCTGTCTTCTTGTCGCGCAAAACTTCACGATCTGCCGCTGTTTTCAGGCCAAAACGGTAACGAATTTCCGTCTTCATTTTGTCAGTCAATTTGTAAGTCAGGCCGATGCCGTTATCGCTATCGATAGGAGAGTTTCTTCCGTTTTCTTTCAAATCAGAAACACTCATCCAAGATTGAAAAATCAAATTGGCGCCAAGTTTCGAAGGCGTTGGAGCTTTGGCTGTGGAAGTCTGCGCTGGAGCAGCTGCTGCAGTGCTGGATTGTGATGTTTGTGCGTGAGCTGTCATCGCAGTTGTCAGCACAAGACCGATCAACAGATTTTTCATGATGGTTCCCCTTCAAATAGCGGATCTTGCAAGTGATCCATGGTTTTACTTTGTCATTCCCCAAGTCAGCGAATTGCGGTGGTGCTTCTTGGCTCCACCTGTGTCGCCAGACAGACTATCAGCAACTTGAGTGCCAATAGTGCTCCCATACAATCAGGGCCAAAGCAACACTCTGCCCTTGTTGAAAATCAAATAATTGAAAACTGATGAAGACTTTACATGCGGAGCGTCATTTAGGGTGAAAAGTCGTCGGAGGAGGCACATGAAGCTCCTCCATTTCTTTTCGTAAGGATTTAAAATAACTGAGTTTTTGAGGAGCATGCGAGGAGAGAAAGCCCAGCACCGTGAATTTGATCAGACGAGCCCCCAACAGCACACTCCCCAGCTGCCACAAGGGCGTTCCCGCCAAAGAGGCAATGATCACTGGCGGCTGCTGAGGGGCGGGAGCCAAGCCCACCAAAAAGACCACCCACACTCCGAAACGTAGAAAAAATGCCTGAGTCCAACTCCAGAAAGGAGATTGCAACATTTCCGGATATGCCTTGAGAAGAAAAGGAATTCCCAGAGTCTGAACCAAAAGGGCCAGTACCAAGGCCCCGAGCCAAGAACCAAAAGCACTCCACAAAGTTAAAGAAAGCCAATTGCGAGGTTTGAGAAAAATACTGGAAATCAGCATTCCTAAAATAGGAAAGACCAAGACATAGTGGTCCAAAGCGCAAATCAATCCCAAAGCGGGCGCGTACCACCACTGATCCACATATTTCTCGAAAGCCAAAACCCAATTGATGACTTTTTTCATGCCTTTCTTCGAGCTTTGTAAGCTTCGAAGAAAATGGGAAGGACGGAAATGAAAATCACTCCAAAAATCACAATGTGAAAATTGGTTTTGACCACTGGCAAGTTCCCGAAATAGTGCCCGGACCAGAGGAAAATATTGATCCACAAAACAGCGCCAATCACGCTTTTCAAAATAAATTGGCTGTAGTGCATTTTCGCAATCCCCGCCACGAAAGGCACAAAAGTGCGAACGATTGGCATAAAGCGACCCAAAATAATCGCCCGACTCCCGTATTGCGAATAAAAAACGTGAGTGCGATCCAAGTGCTTGCGACTGAAAATTTTGGAATCTTCACGCGAAAAGACCTGAGGCCCAATCCACTTGCCGACATTGTAATTGAGATTATCTCCAATCAGAGCCGCACTCATCAACAGGGGCGCTAAAATCCAAGGATCCAAACTGGAACCTGGCAAGCTCGTCAAAGCACCCACTGCAAACAACAGCGAATCGCCCGGCAAAAATGGAGTCAGCACCAAGCCCGTCTCAGCAAAAATGATAAAAAACAAAACAACATAAAGCCAAGGCCCCATCCATTGCGACCAGGCAGCCAAGGTTTGATCCAAGTGCAGAATAAGCTGAATGATTTCCATTTCTAAAATCTAACAATCTTCTCCGGCGAGTTTAAGTGAAATCTTCAGGTTCTTGACAGCTTGAATCGAATACCCAGATTTCATTTAAGATCTTTCCATCAAAAGAAAGAGTTGGGAGTCAAATGCCATTACCACAAGGACTGTTGCCAATCTTGCCGCTGAGAAACACTGTGATTTTCCCATCTCTCACACAAATTTTGAAAGTGGGCCGAGAACGCAGCATCAACGCTCTAAAAAAAGCAGAAAAAAACGGATTTTGGATTCTCGCCATTCAACAAAAACCGAAATCAAATGAGTTGGGAAAAGATCAAACCGTCGATCCGGATGATTTGCATGTGATTGGAACTTTGTGCCGGATTGACTCGATGAAAGGTTCCCCGGAAGCCGGCTATCAAGTCGTGCTTCGAGGCATGGCGCGAGTGAATGTCGAAGACGTGGAAATCTCCGAGGGAAACTTCCTGCAAGGCGAAAGCACGATTCTCGAAGACTTCAGCGACATGAATCACCCGACCGAACAAGCCCTTTTGGAAAGTTTAAAAACTTTGTCTCGAGACATCTTGAGAATTTTCCCCGGCAACACCGATCAGTTGATGGACCTCATCAACTCGGTCGATGATTTGGCTTATTTAACCTCTCTTTGCGCTGGCAATATCGATGTCGACTTGGATAAAAAACAAAAGATTTTAGAAACACGCAACTTGCGAGAGCGAGTTCTTTATTTGCTGCAAATCATGCAGGAATTCAAAGAAAGCCTCTCCGTGCAAGCGGAGATTCGCAGCAAATTGAATCAAAAATTCGGACACGCTCAACGCCAAACCATTCTTCGCGAGCAACTCAAGGCCATCCGCGAGGAATTAGGAGAAAGCGAAGAAGCCGGATTTGAAGAAAAACTGCAAAAGAAAATCGAAGAGTCCGGAATGCCGGAAGATGTTCGCAAAGTGGCCGAGCGCGAAATGCGCCGTTTGAGCGAAGTCGGCACTCAGTCGCCGGAATCTCACATTATTCGCAATTACTTGGATCTTCTCACGGACCTGCCTTGGTCTCAATCCTCGGAAAAAATGGATTTTGACCTCGACGAAGCCCGCCGCATTCTCGATGAAGACCACTACGGTCTAGAAAAAGTCAAAAAGCGCATCATCCAACATTTGGCTGTATTGAAGTTAAAAAAAGAAAACAAAGGCTCGATTCTTTTATTCGTCGGACCTCCCGGAGTCGGCAAAACGTCCTTAGGACAAAGCATTGCGCGAGCTCTGGGGCGAAAATTTGTTCGCGTGAGCTTTGGCGGTGTTCGAGACGATGCGGAAGTTCGCGGTCATCGCCGAACCTATATTGGCGCGATGCCTGGTCGAATCATCCAAGGACTCAAACGAGCGCACGAAAACAATCCCGTCTTCCTCCTGGATGAAGTCGACAAAATGAGTCGATCCTTCAATGGCGATCCGGCAGCTGCGATGCTGGAAGTTTTGGATCCCGAGCAGAATTCGACATTCCTGGATCATTATCTGGATGTGCCTTTTGATCTCTCGAAAGTCTTTTTCATTGCCACTGCCAATAGCTTGGAAACGATTCCGGGTCCGCTCTTAGACCGAATGGAAGTGATTGATCTTTCTGGCTACACCACGGCCGAGAAGATTCATATTGCCAAAAAATATTTGATCCCAAAGCAACTCAAAGAACACGGAATTCTCCCTGAGCAATTGCAGATGACAGATGAAGCTTTGGTGAGACTGATTTCCAATTACACTCGCGAAGCCGGTGTGCGGGAATTGCAAAGGCGAATCGCCGCCGTCTTAAGGGCTTGCAGTGAAAAGGTTTTGAATGCCACTCAATTCCCCGTCCGAGTTCAATCCCAAGATCTTGAAGAGTTTCTGGGGAGCGAAAAGTTTTCTTTCGAAATCGCTGAGACCATCAACCCTCCAGGCGTGGTCACGGGTCTTGCTTGGACTCCGGTGGGTGGGGACATTTTATTTGTCGAAGCCACAGCCATGCCAGGAAAAGGTCACTTGATGATCACGGGACAACTGGGAGACGTGATGAAAGAGTCCGCGCAAATTGCTCAAAGCTTAATTCGAGCAAACCAGCATCAGCTGGGATCCCAAGTCTCTCTTTCGAAAACCGATTTGCATGTGCATGTTCCCGCTGGCGCCATCCCCAAAGATGGCCCCAGTGCCGGGGTCACGATGGTGACCGCTTTGGCGTCGTTGATTTCCGGCCATTCCATCAGTCCAAAGCTTGCGATGACAGGGGAAATCACTTTGCGCGGAGCTGTGATGCCGGTAGGGGGAATTAAAGAGAAAGTCATTGCCGCACACCGAGCTGGAATTGAGCGCATCATTCTTCCAAAAAAGAACGAACGCGATCTCAAAGAAGTTCCAGACGATGTGAAGTCTGCTCTGCAATTTCACTTTGTGGAAAATATTAGCCAGCTATTCAAATTAGCTCTGGATCTAGAAGTGAATTCGGAGCACCTCAATCGCCATGCCTTTCAACACCAGGAAAGACATGATCAGGCGGGACCGGCCTAGGATCTTCAAAATAAAATCAAAATAAAAAAGGGGAGATTTCTCTCCCCTTTATTTATCTGCAAAATTCAAATTCGAATTACTTGGCTTTTCCAGCTTCGCCTTCGATTTCAATCATCACTTCGTCACTGACTGTCAAGCCACCCTTATCCAAGGTCTTGTTCCAGTTCACACCCCAGTCTTTGCGGTTGATTTGTCCTGCCAAAGCAAAACCGACTTTCTCATTGCCCCAAGGATCTGTTGCTGAACCTGTGTAAGTGAGATCCAAAGTGACTGGCTTGGTCACTCCTCGCATTGTCAAATCACCAGAAACTTTGACGGCTTCGTTGAGCTTTACAATAACTGGCTTGTTGATTTTGAATTTCATTTCATTGTGTTTTTTCACGTCAAAAAAGTCTGGAGAAGCCAAGTGCTCATCGCGTTTCTTGTCGTTGGTGTCGACAGATGCAGGATCAATTTTCACTTCGATCTTGCTGACTTCATTTTTCTTTTCATCAAATTGAAAGCTGCCTTCAAACTTGTTGAAACGACCTTTCACTTTGGAAACCACCAAGTGTTTCACGGAAAAACCCACAATTGAATGAGATGCATCCAATTTGTAAGGGGCAGCTTGAGAAGCAAAGGCAAAAAACAGAACGGCAGAAAAAATCATTTTTTTCATTCTTGTTACTCCTGTTGGTTGGAAACCAAATTAGTATGGATTTAGGGCCTGTTTTCAATCAACATTTTTTTCACAAATGACGGTGCCCCGCACCTGGACTAAACTGACTTTCATGAAAGCATTGGTCCTGTCTGGCGGTGGAGCCAGGGGCGCTTATCAAGTGGGCGTCCTCAAAGCCGTTGGTGAATTAGCGAGAGAAAATAATGTGCCTCAGCCCTTTGAAGTTCTTTGCGGTGTCAGCGCAGGAGCTATCAACGCTGGTTTTTTAGCTGGGCAAATGCACCAATTCTGTCAAGGCACAGAAAAATTGGTGGATCTATGGGCCTCTCTCACCAGTGATCAAGTTTTCAAAACAGATATTCTGTCATTAGGCAAAACAGGCCTGCAGTGGATGAGTGAATTGTCTTTCGGAGGCTTCAAAGCCGCCACCGAAGGGCGAGCTCTTTTGGACACTCAGCCCCTCTTGCAATTGATCCGCAACAACACCGACCTTAAGCAAGTACAAGCCAATATCGAAATGAAAAAACTGCGAGCTTTGGCTGTCTCCGCTTTGGATTACCAAACTTCCGAGACCATCACATTTGTTCAAGGCCATGAAGACTTGAAATTGTGGAACAAGAATCGCCGCCGAGCTGAAAAAGCTGTGATCACAGCGGAACATATTCTCGCCAGCAGCTCGATTCCCATTCTGTTTCCCTCCACCCAAGTGGGCGAAAGGCATTTTGGCGATGGCTGTGTCCGCAACGTCACACCGATCAGTCCTGCCATTCACTTAGGGGCAACACAAGCTTTGGTGATCGGAGTTCGCCTTCCCAATGAGATCTGCGCTCCCCCTCAACCAGCGCTCAACAAACCACCCAGTGTCGCCCGCGTCGCCAACGTGCTTTTGAATTCAGTCTTGCTGGATGGCGTGGAAATTGACGTGGAGAGGCTGCAGAGAATCAATGAATTTTTAAGAAGAGTTCCCGAGAATCACCGGACGAATTTGAATTTCCGCCCTATGGATGTTTTGTTTATCAGTCCTTCAGAAGATATTGGAAAGATTGCAGCTTCCATGTCTTCACGACTGCCACGAGTGATCCGCTACTTGCTCAAAGGCCTTGGCCCTTTGAACGAAGCCAGCGAAATCATCAGCTATCTGTTGTTTGAAAGAGCTTTCACTCTGCGATTGATTGAAATGGGCCACCGCGATGGCATGGCCCGCAGAAAAGATATCACTAGATTTCTACTTGAATCCCGACCTCAATCACTTGATTGGGAGGGATTTTAAAGAAGGCCGTCGGACGTTCCGCATTTCTCGCCATGAATGCAAAAATCTTCTCTCTCCATACGCTCAAGGTCGGATCGCCCGTGGGCAAAATCGTTTCTCTTCCCAGAACGAAAGTGGTTTCCTGAATTGGGAAAGGCATTCCGCGCTCTCGACAAGCTTCCAGAATATGTTTGATCTTGGGAATTTCAGTGAAACCATAATTGGCAATGATACGATAAAATTGCGGTGCCAATGTTTCAATTTGCACTCGCTCTTTTTTATTCACAAAAGGCACTTCCAAAGTTTTGATCGTCAAAATGGCAATTTGCGAGTGCATGACTTTGTTGTGCTTCAAATTGTGCAGCAAGGGAACAGGCACACCCCAAGTGTCCCCTGTCATGTATATCGCTGAGCCCTCAACTCTTCGCGGAGGATTTTTCCCCAGCATTTCAATGAAATCCGTCATCGGAATAGAGCGAGCCTTTAAACGCTCGGCCAGAATCTTTCGACCCTGCGCCCATGTTGACATCAACAGATAAATCGCAGCTCCAATCACCAAAGGAACCCATCCACCATGAGTGATTTTCGCGATATTGGTCACAAAGAACGCAAAGTCGATAATCAAAAAGAAACCAAAGAGAAGCCCGGCCTTGAGAAGACTCCACTTCCAGAGTCGTCGGGCCACTTCGTAAGCAAGAATCGTGGTGATCACCATCGTGCACGTCACTGCAATCCCGTACGCAGATGCCAAGTTGCTCGAAGTTTTAAACGAAGCCACGAGCCACAGCACTCCGGCCAGCATCATCCAATTGATCGACGGAATGTAAATCTGTCCTATTTCACGGCTGGAAGTGTGCACAATCGCCAAGCGCGGGCAGAAACCCAACTGAACCGCTTGCTTGGTCAAAGAGAAAACTCCCGAAATCAAGGCTTGTGAGGCGATCACGGTCGCACAAGTCGAGAGAATCACCATCGGCCACAGAGCCCATGAGGGGGCGAGCAAATAAAAAGGATTGCTGATCGTCTCGGGGTTGGCCAAGACCAAAGCTCCTTGCCCGAAGTAATTGAGCATCAAAGCTGGCATGGCCAGAGCAAACCAAGAGAGCTTAATGGGCTTGCGTCCAAAGTGTCCCATGTCGGCATAAAGAGCTTCCCCGCCCGTGCAAACCAGAAACACAGAGCCCAAGACGAAAAATCCCGGAAGCCCATTGTTGCGAAAGAATTCAAATCCATAAACAGGATTGATCGCTTGCAAAATCGACGGGTTTTCCAGCAATCCCTGCAAACCCAAAATTCCAATCACCACAAACCACAAGGCAATGATCGGACCAAAGACGACACCAATTTTTCCAGTCCCGAAAAATTGAAACAAAAAGAGAACACAGATGATCGCCACTGTGATGGGCACGATATAAGGATTGAAGATCGGAGTAACGATTTTCAATCCCTCAACGGCAGAAAGGACCGAAATCGCCGGTGTGATCACTCCGTCTCCGAACAAGAGTGCGGCTCCAAAGAGTCCCAGAATGGTGATCAACATCCGTTTTTGCAAATTGCCGAGTTGATGAAAGCCCTGCGAGGCCAAAGCCATCAGAGAGAGAATGCCCCCTTCCCCTTTATTGTCCGCTCGCATCACAAACATCATGTATTTGACACCAACAACCAAAGTCAGTGCCCAAAAAATAAGCGAGAGAATACCTAAGACATTGTCCGGAGTGGCTGCAATTCGATGCTCCTCACTGAAACATTCGCGAAAAGCGTAAAGAGGGCTCGTGCCGATATCACCAAAAACCACTCCGAGAGCCGAGAGAGATAAAAGCCACAATTTTTCTTTGCCTTGAGTGCCATGCCCCAACTGGGCTCGACGTGAAGATTCGATGAAAACCCCCTGAAGTCCTTATTTAAAAACCAAAATTCTTCTCTTGTCAGCCCCTATGTAGGACCAAAGTCTAAACTCAACTGGTGTCTAGGTTTTTTGGAGTTCTTTTGGACTTCCCGTTGGGAACAAGCCAATATGAGAACAAGACGATTTGCTTCCAAGGATTAAACAGAATGAATAGGCATCTCATCGCAGTTGTGGATGACGAGATTGAACTCCTGGAAACTTTCCGGGCCCTTCTCGAGGAACAATACGAAGTCGAAAGCTTTTCGGCCCCCACCGCTTTTTTAACGGCACTTCCGGATCTTCGGGCTCGCAATTGTCGACTCCTGATCACCGATTACCGAATGCCCGGAATGAATGCCCTGGAAATGGTGCGAAAAGCGCATGCGGAGATTCCCGAGCTCCCATTTATTATTCTCTCGGGCTTTCTGGATAAAAAAACTGTCCTGGAAGCTGTGAAAATGGGTGTTTTCCGCCTGTTGGAAAAACCCTCCAATCACAGAGAACTATTGGCGACTGTCGACCAATTGCTGGCCGAGTCGGAATTGGAAGCCGTGCGCTCCGAAATTCGCTTACTGACTTCCCAGCTGCGTGAACTTTACAGCTCCATCCGGTTGGTTCTCACTCAATACATTCCCGACGAAGTGATGGATCGCTTGGTGATCGACGCCCCGAATGGCACCGTGAAACAAAAAATGAGTTTTGAAGATCTTCTGGAAAAGTTGGAGCACAGATTGGATTATCTTTTGAAATTCGAAAAGATGATCAATGATCTGAAAATTCAGAAAAAAACCGTTGAAAGCAAAACGAGCTGACTAGGTGATATTGAAGAAGCATGAGTGATCCCGTTTCAATTTTCATTCTAAAGTCCCAACCCGGCTCGATGATGCAAGCTGAAACTTTCTTGCGCAATCGCCAATGGATTGTCGCCAGCAGCACCAACCTGCGGGACGCTCTGGCTTACATCATCCAGAGACAGCCCCAGTATGTGATGCTCTCCTCGGATCATCCAAATCAAAAAGTTCGAATTCTCCCCAAGCTCTTGCTGCAAGCTTTTCAAATTCACATCATTGGCTTTGCTGAAAAAGGTTCCGGACTGTCCACAAAAAACCTTCAGGACATGAAATTCGAATACAATCTTTTCCCACCCGTCTCCGGCCCCGCGATTGAGAGAATGATTCTCAAAATTCGACGGGACATGGAGACTCGCAGCCTCGATGCGGGCCGAGAATTGAGAAATGAAACGATCGAATCTCGAATTCACATGAGCCGCTCTCCCGCATTTTCTTTCAATGGCGATTCTTCAAGTGCCAAAGAAATGCAATCGTCTTTTGAACAGGCACGAGCCGCTCTCTCCGACATGCTGAGTGATGAAAATCAATCGGAAGAAGAGGGCTCCCAATCGAATAATTCCGGTCAGGAAGGTCTCTCTCGAAATCGCCAAAAACCAGCTTTCTTCAAAGGCGAAGGGCCTCGAGCACCAGGTTCCACCCCTCGCGCCCCTGCGAGCGGCGAAACTTTTCAAGATGGCAAATCGGATTGGACTGGCAACGCCTCCACGGAGAACGGTGGCAATTCGCCTGCCGCTCCTGCTTCAGCAGAGTCTGCCGATCCGGCCAGCAGTCCTCCTCCGGCAGAAAATCGACCTCCACGAACTCTCGGCACTCCGTTGCCTAAAAAACCCGATGCTCTGATCGTTCGCGGAACCGAAACAGCACTTTTGGATTCCGTGAACCTCAAAGGGGCCGATAAATTTCAAAAAATTTCCCAATCCAAGAATATTGCCTGCATCACCATTCAAAGCCCTAAGTTTTCCGGCTACCTGGTGTGCGCAATGGGGAAAAACAGACCCGTGGATAAATCCTTTTTAGAAGTCTGCCGCTCTCGTCTGTTTGGGTTTTTGCGAGCCAATGGGGAGTCAATTCGAGACCAAGACTCCATGGAACTGGAACTGCAAGAAATCGATTTCACCAGCTGGGCCTTGGAGCAAGCTGAATTCTTACGACGCTCCATCCACGACGGCAACGAAGTCGCCATGGCTTTCTTTCAAAACCCCGAAGGCGAAGTTGAACTCGGCGCTTCCGCTTCGGAAAAAATGGTGAAAATGTCTCTGGATGACCTGAAAGAGGACGTGGCTTTGGAGTTCGATCTTTACATTTTCATGCCGGAAAATAACAAGTACTTGCTCTACACTCCCAAAGGACAAACTTTTTACAGCAATCAAAAAGGTCGCTTGAGCGGTCGAGGCATCACACATATGCATTTGCGCCGTGACTCTGTTCACGAAGTGAAGAAATACAAAGCGCAAAACTTTCTCAACGACCGAATCGCCAATTACAAAGCCGCAAAAGGCATTTCTTAAGCTTTTCGGGGACGAGCCGCATTGATCGCGTTGGCGTCCATTTTCTCGCTCTGCAGGCAGCGCACGAACTTTTGAAATCCCGTCACTTGATCTTTGAGAAGCTGCAGGCAAACGGGATCATTGAGTTCCCCGTCTTTCAAAGTCTTGAAAATGTTCATCAGGAAAACACGAATCGGAAATTGGAAAGCATTCCGATAACCCATCACTTGCTGCAAATGCTCAACAGGTCTCAAACCACCGAAAATTCCACCCAAACCCACAAAGCAAACGGGTCTGAATTCGAATGAGTCCGGATATTTCCAGTGATCGATGAAGTACTTCAAAGCTCCTGGCATCGAACCATTGTATTCAGGAACGACAAAAATCAAACCTTCTGCTGAATTCACTTTGGCGACCACTTGCGACCAAGTCTGATGCAAACCTTCGCCGCCATAATGCTTTCCAGTCAATTCCTCGAAGGGCATATCGATGAGATCGAGAATTTCAACAACTTCACCCTGTTCAGCATAGAGCTTTTGAATGAGATTGGAAATCATGCGAGTTCGAGAGCCGGGACGATTGGTTCCTGAGATAATGTACTTCACTTTTCCCTCCGGTTTGCTATGCTATCCTGAGTGATGTCACAATCAAAGTGGTTTCTCCTTCGAGATGGCGTGATCAGTGGACCTTTTAACAAAGAGGACGCCGAGTCGCGACTTCAAGTCGGAAATCCTCCCCCCATGATCTGGGGACGAGGTCAAGCCGAGTGGGCAACTCCCGAAAAATGGAGGCAAATTCTGCGAGATGGAGATCCTCAAGATCGCCGCCAGCACAACCCAGCTTCGGAAAGAATGTGGAAAGTCCGGATGGGAGCTCATGAGCTCAAGCCGATGACTCACGACCAAATGATCGACTACCTCCGTGCTCAATCGGATCACGGAGAAATTCGCATTTGGACAGAGGGCTACAACGATTGGAAGGATATTTTCCAAATTCACAAAATCATGGATGAACTGGGCGTCTCTAGGCGCAATCACCCGCGAGTCCCGATCATGGGAACTTTGACTTGCGAGGGGGCCACAGGCAATCTTTCAGTCCGCGCTCTTTCTATCAGCGAAGGCGGCCTGGGAGTGACTGACGCTCACTCGATGAAAATTGGCGAGCGCTTTAAAATTCTTTTGAAAAGTCCCAATCTTTACAACCCCATCCACGCCACGGCGGAAGTGGTTTATATCGGCGGAGATGGCTACGCTGGGTTGAAATTTTTAAGTCTTCATGCCGAGAGCAAAAGTGCAATCATCGAGTACGTCAAGAAATTCACGGATTTGAAAACGAACGTCTGATTCCCAAAGTGCTGTTGCGCTTGCTCTGAAAACCTTCTCGAATGACAACCTCAAAACCATTGGCCTTGAGTGCTCTCTTAAGAGCCCCAGTGCAAGCGTAAGTGCTAAACTGACATTGGGGGGCGCAGGTGCGCGACATAAACTCGTTTAGGAAATCCTCCTGCCAAAGATGCGGAGAAGTTTTAGAACTAAAGGCATCGTAAAAAACGACTTCCATGTCTTTCCACTTTTCAAAGGAAGGTTGAAGAGCCCCTTGCAAGCTCCACGTTCCAGCTTTCAAGGCTAAAAGGAGCCACGATTTAACCGCTGCCGCCTGATCCTTTTTGAAAAAGGTGAGAATCTCGTCGTAGACGAATTCCTCTGAAGACTGCAGCCAATTGATAAAATGTTCCCGCAAAAAGGCATCCGCTTCGTAGCTGAGCAAATAAAATTGATCAGGGGCAATCGAGCGCCTCAGACACTCCCCAGCGACGAGAATTTCATTGTAGCCCAAACCCAACCCGACCGACACAGCACTGCGGCCACCGGTCTGCAGGGATTCCCTCAGAGGCTCACCGTAAATCAACTGAGTCTCTGAATAGGCTCCGCCTCGGTGGTGCATGGTTTCTTGAGTTTCCGAACCCAGCCAGCGCAGAGTCGGACTGTGATCCTCGGTGCGCACCAATTCGTAGTTGTGTTTTTTCCAAAATTCAGTTGTTTCCATGATTTGTCATTGAACTTTTAGCCTAAAAGTTGACGGCTGGCTACGAAACTGTCACTTAGTGAGGGAATGGAAAAAGGTTGGTTGGGTCTTCCCTACCGTCCGATTTCCGAGTTTTACACTCGGCGATTTGGCGGCAAAGTTTATAAAATTCCGGTGTCGGTAGTCGATGACTGCCCCAACCGCCGCGGCTTAAAAGGCATGCAGACCTGTGTGTTTTGCGACGTCTGGGGATCGGCCGCAAGATCCGAATCCATGAACATGGGGTTGCGCGACCAAATTCAGAAATTCCAAGAAGCCATTTCGAAAAAATATAAAGCCGAAAATTTTCTCGTCTATTTTCAAGCTTACACCAACACTTTCACCAAATTGGACGCTTTGAGAATCAATTTTGAAACGGCTTTGTCCTTCCCGAAAGTTCGCGGCCTGGTGGTGGGCACTCGACCGGACTGCCTTTCCAAAGGAGTGATTGATCTTTGGAACGAATACGATGCCAAATCTTTTGTCAGCGTCGAGTTGGGAGTGCAGAGCTTCGACAACGGCCAGCTCGAATTCATGCGACGAGGCCACACTCGCGAGCAGTCCCTCAAGGCGATTGAAAAAATCAGTAAAGAATCCTCAGTTGACTTGGGAATCCATTTGATTTTTGGCAATCCTGGAGAGACCGATGCACAAATGATTGAAACTGCCAAAATCTGCAACGATCTTCCGATCAGCAGCATCAAGCTTCACAATCTGCATGCACTCAAAGAGACTCCATTGGAAGAAATGTATCATCGCGGTGAATTCATTCCAGTGGAAAGAGATCTTTACGCTCATCGCGTGCGATTGTTCCTTGAGCACCTCAGTCCCCGATTTTACATTCACCGATTGGCAGCGTTTGCTTCACGCTGGGAAGAACTGGTCGCACCCAAGTGGACTTCTGACAAAATGGGGACGCATCAGTTCCTCATTGATGATTTGAGAAGACATGAAAGCTTCCAAGGAAAAAGTCTCGATCCCCAGTCCCTTCCTGCGAGTGACCGAGAACATTTGCATGCTTTGAGTTTGCGATCGATTCGCAGCCTTTAGTTGGCGATTTCCATTCCAATCAGCCAAAAAGAACCTTCATTGAAATAGCCTCGCGACTCTTCGTAGCGATGGTTTCCAATGTTGTTGCCACGAACATACAATGACAAAGATGAAGAATGCTCATAGGTCCAAGCCGCGTTGGAAATCACATAGGCCTCTAAGTTGCCATAGCTGGAAAGAGAAAAACGATCCAGTCTCTCCCCATTCCAAAGCACTTCATAATGAAAGCGGTTTTTCTCCCAAATTTGATTGAGTGAAACACTGCCTGTTTGCAGAGGCCGACGAGTCAACCAACGAGCATTCTGAACATCCCAGGGCTCTTGATAGCCGAGATTCAAACGCATGGCCGTTTGCGAAGGAAAACTGACTTCGTATTGCAATTCCAAGCCCTTGGTGTCGGCTTTGGCGATATTCACATTTTGTCCCGGCTGCGGCGGCGGCTGAGTTTGATAGACAATCAAATTGTCAAAAAGCGACTGAAACAAAGTGACAGAGATTTTTTGACTCTCAGAAAGCGAATGGGAGTAGTCCACGGTCAAGGTTCGAGATCTCTCGGGCTGCAAGTCCGGATTGGCTCCATAGCCAAAAAGCTGAGACAAAGAAGGTGTTTTGTAACCGGTGGCGTACTCGACCTTCAGGTTTTTCCGATAGACGAATCCTGTCTGGAAACTCTGAACTTGTTTTTCCTTGAGGATTTCATCTTGGCGAAGACCGATTTCACCGGATAAATCCGAATTGAAATCGAAGTCCGCTTTAACGAAGACTCCCTTGGCTTCTGCAAATTCATTGGCCGTTTCCGTGTCACTGAGATCCCTCTGAACCAAACTTTCTTTGGAATAACTCACCCCTGCGACCACCTGTGCGGATTCCTGATCCAAGGGAATGGCTTCCATTCGAATGTTGAGCAAATCACTTCCGAATTTGTCATCTTCAGGCCCTCCGGCCGAGAGCGGATTCGCCATGTATTGATAGCGCTTGTCGGACCTTTGGAAGCCAAACAAGATTTGCGGCTTGAATGACAATTCTTTTTCTCTCCAACCCGCGAGCACGGAGTGAACTTTGGAAGACGTATTGAAATCAGTGGCATCAACGGCTCGAAAATCGGTGTATCGACTGCTGGACACATCCGCTTCATCCGACAGCACACTGGCTTTGAAATAGTAGTCGTGGTGACCGCTTTTCATGTATCCCAAATCCCCGCTCCAAGTTTCGGAAGGGTATTTGGCATCTGATTGCAGGACTGGGGAGCGGTTGTTTTTCTCGCTCCATTGCAAGCGACCAACAACCGCACGATTGTCATTGAGATCCCGTACGCTGGTCAGAGACATTTTGCGATAATCTCTTTCCCCACCTTCGACCACAGCTTGATTTTGATTGCGGATGTCTTTGGGGAAAGTTTCAATTTTAATGACTCCCACGAGAGCTTGGCCGCCGTACAAAACAGTTTGTGCGCCTTTTGAAATTTCAATTCGTCGAATGGATTTGATGTCGATTTGATTCAAATTGACTGTTTTATTTAAAGTCGAAGGGTCATAAAAAGGCAAACCATCGACCAAAATCAAAAGATGACTCGAATCGCCGCCTCGCATGTAAAGGGCACCAGGCTGAAAACTGGTGCTCACCACTGAAACATTCGCCAGAGTGGCGAGCAGAGTGGAAACATTCGGAGCTTTGCTGTTGCGGATCTCTTCTTGATTGAGAATCACTTTACTGGTCGAGCCGAAACTCTTTCCATAAATGATTGTTCGGTAATCTTCGGTTTCTTGCGCCCAAACAGCACCCGTCATCAACATGAGCATTCCAACAAATTTCAACATCACTGCTCTCCAATTCTGAATTCGTACTTATATATCATTTGCACTGCCACGGGGCGATCACCGACCCGGGCCGGCGAGAACAAGCACTCTTTGACAGCTGCCAAGGCGGCTTCATTGAGCCCGAAACCGGGCCCGCGGACCACCTCTGCTTCTTGCACTCGACCCTTGGTATCCACAACAATTTTTAAATCCACAACTCCCTCGATGCCAGCTCTTTCCGCCGAACGAGGATAGGGAATCCTTTTTTTCTGGAGAATTTTGGGCGCCATGGTCACAGTTCCCAAATTGACTGGCTCGTAGCGATCTTCGCCTGCTTCGCTTCCCGCTTCAGAGGATAAGGCGGCTGTTTTTCCTGGAGCTTCGAGCGCATTTGCACCTTCAGACTTGGCAGGGAGATTCTTTCCCAAAGAGGTGGAGCTTGTGCTCTCAGATCGAGGGCGAGAAGGCAGGTGGGTACCGGCTTTTTTAAGTTCAACAATTTGCACTTCGGCGAGATCGAGAACGGGCTCTTCTGGCGTTCGAGAAATCAAAAGCGCCAGCGCCAAGTGAAGAATGATTGATAGCAGAAGAGTGACTCTGAAATTCACAACGGCGTTAGATTTAGTCCACTTTGCGAAAAATAACTAGTGACGTTTTCCTGATCATCTGGCCGAATTTTTCCGCACAATTTAAGATCGTGTAAGGCAAGACAGTTTTGGCGCGGTGTGAACTTGAACTAAAGCGGCTATAAAGCCAGACTTAAGTATATTGCCTAAGTAAAATGCAGAATCGCCTATTTTAACGTCAGTCAAATTATGTCAAATGATTCCAAGATGATGCGCAAATCTTGAGCATATCCTGATTTTTTTTGTTTTTTTTGCACTGATTTCTCTTGCCGGAAACTGGAACCTTCATTACCGTCAATATCAAGAGATAGGGACTTAGGAACGAGTCCAATTGATGAAACCACTAGATATAGTCAGCAGACTTGAGATCCAGTGAGACCATCAAGACCGACAAGGACGGAAAAAACCTGATCTCTTGAACCAAAATATAAAATTGAAATTGAGCTTCTCGAAACTGGAGTTTCCAGAAAAAACGGGAAGCGCAGAGAGAAAACGAGTCCTTAGTCGAGCTGTCGCGAGATTCAAGGGCACGGGGTCTTTTTGTCTTTGAACAACCCAGAAGCTTAATAGAGGGGAAATATTTATGCTTCAAAATGAGTCCATCGGACAGGGCTACAACTCAACAGACTTCGCTGGAAATGACCATCCACATGTGATGCGCGTTCGTAAGCGCGACGGTTCTTTGGAACCAGTGGATGTCACAAAAATCGTCGAGCGCGTGACGGGTTGCTGCTACGGAATCGCCCATGTCGATCCATTGCGAGTGGCCACAAAAGCCATCAGCGGTCTCTACGATGGAGCCACCACCAATGAATTGGACAATCTCTGCATCCAAACAGCTTCTTTGTTGATCGGTGAAGATCCGGAATACTCTCGCTTGGCGGCCCGCCTTCTGGCCATCTACATTGACGAAGAAGTTCGCTCACAAAAAATTCAATCTTTTGCGGACAGCGTGACCCAGGGCTATCAATCAGGTCTTGTCGGCGAAAGCACTTTCAAATTTGTTGAAAAAAACAAAGCGGCTTTGTCAGCAGCAATCGAACCTTTCCGCACAGATCGTTTTGAATACTTTGGTCTGCGCACGGTTTATGACCGCTATTTGCTGAAAAATCCAAAGTCTCGCCAAGTCCTGGAAACCCCCCAGTACTTCTTTATGCGAGTGGCTTGCGGATTGGCTCAGTCCGTGGAAGAAGCGGTTGAATTCTACCGTTTGATTTCATCACACGATTATTTGGCCTCAACTCCGACATTGTTCAATTCGGGCACTTTGCGTCCACAAATGTCATCTTGCTATTTGTGCGACTCTCCAGAAGATGATTTGCAATCCATCTACCAGAAGTACACAGACATCGCTTTGCTCTCCAAATTCGCTGGCGGCATCGGCGTGGCTTACCACCGAGTTCGCGCTCGCGGCTCCCTGATCAAAGGCACGAACGGTCACTCCAATGGCGTGATCCCTTGGTTGAAAACCATGGACAGCTCTGTGGCTGCGGTCAATCAAGGCGGAAAGCGCAAAGGAGCCGCTTGTGTTTACTTGGAAACTTGGCACGCGGACATCGAGGAGTTCCTCGAACTTCGCGACAACACAGGCGACGAAGCCAAGCGCACTCACAATTTGAATTTGGCCAACTGGGTTCCAGATCTGTTCATGAAACGAGTGGAAAAAGACGAAATGTGGTCTTTGTTTGACCCTCGTCGCACGCCACATTTGGTGGATCTCTTCGGAGATGAATTCGAAAAAGCCTATGTCGAAGCAGAAAGCCAAAATCTGTTTGTGAAGCAAATCAATGCTCGCGAGCTTTACAGCCGCATGATGAAGACTTTGGCTCAGACTGGAAATGGCTGGATGACATTCAAAGATGCCTCCAATCTCAAGTCCAACCAAACGGGTCTTCCACAAAATGTGATCCATCTCTCCAACCTCTGCACAGAGATCTTGGAAGTGACTTCCAACAATGAAACCGCAGTTTGCAATTTGGGCTCTGTCAATTTGGGCCGACATGTGGTCAATGGCCAATTCGATTTCGAAAAGCTCGCCAAGACCGTGCGTGCAGCTGTGAAGTACTTGGACCGAGTGATTGACATCAATTTCTACCCGATTGCTTCCGCGGAAGCCTCCAACAACCGCTGGAGACCAGTTGGCTTGGGAATCATGGGACTGCAAGATGTCTTCTTCCAATTGAAGTTGCCATTTGATAGCGATCAAGCGCGCGAACTGTCTCGCAAGATTCAGGAAGAGATTTATTACAATGCGCTCGTGACTTCGAATGCATTGGCAGAAAAACATGGCCCACATGCTTCATTCAATGAGACCAAAGCCGCTCAGGGAATTCTGCAGTTTGACCTGTGGGGAGTTCAGCCTTCCGACACAACTCGCTGGAATGCGCTTCGTGAGAAAATCAAAGCTCACGGTCTGCGCAACTCTTTGATGATTGCAATTGCTCCAACGGCCACAATTGCTTCCATCGTTGGTTGCTACGAAGCCACAGAGCCGCAAATTTCCAATTTGTTCAAACGCGAAACCCTGTCTGGTGAATTCATGCAGATCAATAAATACTTGATCCATGAACTCAAGCTTTTGGGGCTGTGGAATGAAGAAGTTCGCAATGAGATCAAGCTTTCAGAAGGCTCGATCCAAGGCATCGCTGCAATTCCGCCGCAATTGAAAGAAATCTTCCGCACTGTTTGGGAAGTTCCAATGAAATCCCTGATCGAAATGGCTGCTGATCGCGGTGCCTACATCGATCAAAGTCAGAGCCTCAATTTGTTTATGGAGTCTCCGACAATTGGAAAACTTTCCAGCATGTACATGTACGCATGGAAACGCGGAATCAAAACAACTTACTATCTGCGCTCTCGTCCAGCGACTTCGATTGCCAAGACGACAGTGAAGAAAGCACCAAGCACAACTGCAGCAATGCCATCTGCTTCTGTCACGGAAGAGTTCTCTGCCAACAATGGAGCTCCCAATGCGGCAGCCCCAGCGGCGAAGACTTATTCGGACGCCGAAGTGATTGCTTGCTCACTGGAAAATCCTGAAGCCTGCGAAGCTTGCCAATAGGCCAAGCTTCGCCGACTGCAACCATGTTGAATGCTTGAGAAATATTTGAGGAGAATAAAATGATCTTAGATCCTGG
>JACCDW010246927.1_pt1 | contig 71439 bp, 70 predicted proteins | sample 7449781 | NCBI WGS metagenome assembly JACCDW01 (sample SAMN15323449, study PRJNA562643) | freshwater metagenome | isolation source: river surface water | place: USA:Blue River Watershed | collected 2017-08-18
AGCCCTTGGGGGAGCGCGCCCTGAGCAAATTGCGCTGGCGTTGCCGGCGCGGCCTGCTCGAAAACGACCTCTTCATCGAGCGTTTTTTTCAGCGGCACGAATCTCGCTTGACGGTCGGACAGGCCCGGGCGATGTACGCGCTGATGGAGCTCAGTGACAACGACTTGCTGGATCTGTTGTTGGCCCGCAAGCCCGTCCCTGAAGACCTCGACCACGGGGATGTGCAGCATTTGCTGCGTCTGCTCAAGGCCTAGCCCGCGATAGACTCACACCAAAGGAATCATCATGAAACAAGCCGATTACAAAGCCACCCTGTCGTTCTCCAACGGCAGCCCCAGCATCGACCTGCCGGTGTACCACGGCAACATCGGCCCTGATGTCGTCGACATTCGCAAGCTCTACGGCCAAACCGGCATGTTCACCTACGACCCCGGCTTTTTGTCCACCGCCTCCTGCCAGTCGGCCATCACCTACATCGATGGCGACAAAGGCGAGTTGCTCTATCGGGGCTACCCCATCGAACAACTGGCCAACAGCGTCGACTACCTCGACACCTGCTATTTGTTGCTCAACGGCGAATTGCCTAACGCAGCCGAGAGCCTGCAATTTCACAAGACCGTGACCAACCACACCATGGTCAACGAGCAAATGCAATTCTTCCTGCGCGGCTTCCGTCGCGACGCCCACCCCATGGCCGTGCTCACCGGCCTGATCGGCGCCCTGTCGGCCTTCTACCACGACAGCACCGACATCAACAACGCCGAGCACCGCCACATCGCCGCCATCCGCCTCATTGCCAAGCTGCCCACCCTGGTCGCCATGGCCTACAAATACGGCATCGGCCAACCCTACATGTACCCGCAAAACAGCCTCAGTTACTCCGGCAACTTTTTGCGCATGATGTTTGGCACCCCCTGTGAAGAGTACAAAGTCAGCCCCGTGCTCGAGCGCGCGCTGGATCGCATCTTCATTTTGCACGCCGACCACGAGCAAAACGCCTCGACCTCCACCGTGCGCCTGTGCGGCTCGTCCGGCACCAACCCCTTTGCCGCCATCGCCGCCGGCGTAGCCTGCCTGTGGGGCCCGGCACACGGTGGCGCCAACGAAGCCTGCCTGAACATGCTGGAAGAAATCCAGGCCATGGGTGGCGTGGCCAAAGTGGGCGAATTCATGAACCAGGTCAAAGACAAGAACTCGGGCGTCAAGCTCATGGGCTTCGGTCACCGCGTCTACAAAAACTACGACCCGCGCGCCAAACTCATGCAGGAAACCTGCAACGAAGTCCTGGCCGAACTGGGCCTCGAAAACGACCCCCTGTTCAAACTGGCCAAAGAGCTGGAAAAAATCGCCCTCGAAGACGACTACTTCGTCCAGCGCAAACTCTACCCCAACGTCGACTTCTATTCGGGCATCGTCCAGCGCGCCATCGGCATCCCGGTCAACCTCTTCACCGGCATCTTCGCCCTCGCCCGCACCGTCGGCTGGATCGCCCAACTCAACGAGATGATCGGCGACCCCGAATACAAAATCGGCCGCCCGCGCCAGTTGTTCACCGGCTCGCCGCGCCGCGACGTGCCCGCCAAGCGCTGATGCTGCTGCCGCGCATCTCCCGCGCGCAGCAACTGCGCGCGCTGTGTGCGGCCAGCCCCGCCACCGAGTGCAGTTGCCCGCTCAAACGCTGCACCGGTTGGGACAGCCTGGGCGGCGCCGACTGGGACACGGCACAACTGCCCGCCGTGGCCACGGTGCGCGACGTCGAAGTGCTCGAGCCCACCTTCGAAGAATTTCACCCCCGGGGCACCCGCTACGAATCCCCCGACGCCCCGGTGTCGCTGGCGCATTTTCCGGTCAACCGCTGTGACGTCCACCATTGCACCCGTTGTGGCCAACATGTGCTGCGCTACACCGAATACGGGGGCTACTATGTCGACCCGCGGGGTCGCCGCCTCAACCCCGATCTGATCGTCGACGACTAAACACCGGCCCGCGCCACGCGCGACCGATCACTCGATCGCGTCGGCCGGCTGGCGTTGCAGCATCGCCAACACACTGGCGACGGTCTTGCGCAACTCGCGCCGATCGCAAATGAAGTCGAGCGCGCCTTTCTCTTGCAAAAACTCGGCCCGCTGAAAACCCTCGGGCAGGGTCACGCGCACCGTGTTCTCGATCACGCGCGGGCCGGCAAAACCGATCAGCGCCTTGGGCTCGGCAATCACCACATCGCCGACAAACGCGAAACCGGCCGACACCCCGCCCATCGTCGGATCGGTCAGCACACTGATGTAGGGCAGGCCCTTTTTAGCCAGACGGGTCAAAGCAGCATTGGTCTTGGCCATCTGCATCAGCGACAGCAAACCCTCTTGCATCCGGGCGCCGCCGGTGGCGGTGAAACAAATGAACGGCACCTTCTGATCGATGGCGGCTTGCACACCGCGCACAAAACGCTCGCCCACCACCGATCCCATCGACCCGCCCATGAAATCGAACTCAAAACAAGCCACCACCACCGGCAGGGTGTGCAAAGCACCGCCCATCACCACCAGGGCATCGGTTTCGCGGGTCGACTCCAGCGCCTCTTTCAGTCGCTCGGGATAGCGGCGACTGTCCTTGAACTTCAGGGCATCGACCGGTAACACCTCCTGGCCAATTTCATAGCGCCCCTCCGCGTCCAGAAACAGATCCAGACGGGCCCGCGCGCCGATCCGGTGGTGGTGCCCGCACTGGGGACACACATTGTGGTTTTGCTCCAAATCGGTCTTGTACAGCACCGTTTCGCAACTGGGGCACTTGACCCACAAACCTTCGGGCACACTGCGCCGGTCGGCCGGGTCGGTGTGCTGGATTTTGGGAGGCAGTAATTTTTCGAGCCAGCTCAATTGGGTCTCCTGGGAATGCCCCTTGGTTCACGTCGTCGATTTTACCCGTTCAGGCCTGGGCCGCCTTTTTCCAGTGCCCGGCCGCCCGGTCAGCCTCGCCGCGTTGTTCGGCCAACTCAGCCAACTGAGTCCAGGCCTTGCGTCGCAGCACAGTGGCCACCAACTTCGGAGCCGCGCGCTCAAGCGCTTGCTGGGCCTTGCCCCACAACCCATGGCGGGCATACACACAGCCCGCCAGGTAATGCAACTCGGCGTCCTGCGGCCACTGCTGGCTGGCCCGTTCCAGGCGCTGCAGCCAATCGGCATCGGGTGGCAAAGCCGCCATGGCCTCTTGCATCAGCATCACCAAACCTTGCCGGTCTTGGGCATCGCCCAAAGACTCCGGGTGTTGGATCCAGGCATTCCACTGGGGCAACAACCACTGCAGGGCTCGCCCGGGCTCGCCGCCCAACTGCAGCCAGCGCCGCGCTGCGGCGCGCGCCACTTCAGGATCCCGGGTCTCGGCCTGGGTCAACTCGCCCCACAAACGCGCCAGGCTGTCGGTGTCGCTGCAGGCAGACAAGCAACTCAGCGCCAGGCTGCGCAACAGACTGCCCGAAGCCGCATCCGAAAAAGCCCCGTGCTTGGTCAACAACCGCGCCGTCTCCAGCGCCATGCCATGGTCCTTGAGCAGGCGGCTGGCCTTCAAACGCAAACGCAAAGCCAGCGTGCGCCGCCCCAAACCATGCGGCAAATCAGCCAACTGCTGCAGCGCCAACGAGGCATCGCGATCGCCCAGCGTCCAACGCGCTGCGCTCAACCGTGCCGCGTCCATCGACTCGGCCAAATGACTGTGCAGCCCCTGGGGATCGGTCGCCAACGCCTGTCCCAGATGCTGGTCGCGTGCCGCCCGATCGCGCAACGCGTGGGCACTCTCCGCCGCCACCAACTCGGCCATGATGCGCAACTGGGCCAAATGGCGGGGCAAGCTCTCGCCCAAGGTCAGCTTGTCGCGCAAATCCTGCTCCAGATCCAGCGCCTGCTGCGCCGCCTTGCGAGCGCGCAAATAGCGCCCCGTCAGCATCAGCGCCAAAGCATCCAGCAAAGCGGCATGCACGGCACGCTCTTTTTGCAGCAGGCGCCAGCGCCGGGCTTGGCGGGGCAAGTCCAGCAACACGGCCACCGCACGCAACACCCCGTACACAAACACAAAGCCCAGCACGCACACCAGCACAAACAAGTTGATCGATACATCCAGCCGGTAAGGGGGCCAGAACACCGTCACCGTGCCCTCGTTGTGACCGGCAATGAAAGCGCTGGCCACCGCCACTGCAAACAGACCCAACAGCCACAACACCCATTTCATGGTCAACGCCCCGCCGCCAGGGCTTCCAGAGCCGCAAGGGTTTCGTCAATGCGGGGCATCTGCACCTGCCGCACCTCGGACTGCATCAACTGCAGTTGCGTCACCGCCTGCCGACCCAGGCGCGACTGCACATCGAAATACCGGTTCAAATCACGCAGAGTCGTCTGCAAGTCGGCGCGAGCGCTGTCAAACTGGCGCGACAACAGCCCCAGACGCGCATTGAGCAAACGCAACTTCAAGTTTTCACGCAAAAAGAAAGACTGATCCGGGGCCAACAAAGCGGCATCGGGCTGATCGATGCGACTGATCCGCACCAAACCTTTGACATCGTCCCACCAACCCGCCAACAGCCGCCCCCACCAATCGCTGCTGATGGCCCGTTGCCACGCGCTCTGGAGCTCGGGCGGGGTCACCTCGGCAGGCGTCGCCCCTACCGCATTGAGCAAAGGCAGGGCATCGATTTGCCCCATCAGATCGTCGATGCGCACCAGCAACCCGGGCGTATCCAGCACCGCCGTCGACGTCAACCGCTCTATATCGCGCGCCACCGCCCGCTGCAAAGCCACAAAGCGCGGCCCCGCCTGCTTGCTCAAGCGTTGCTCGACCGTCCGCAAGGCCGCCACCAGCGGCTGCAAACTGCCGGTCAATTGAGCCTGTTGTTGCGCCAAGCGCAAAGCCGACTCGAAATCGGCCACCAGGTTTTCATCGCGGGCACGGCTGAGGCTTTGCATCAGCTGATCCAGCTGGGCACGCTGCAATTGGATCTCATTGACCTTGGCTTCGGCCAAAGCCAGACGGGCCGCATTGTCGCGGGCCAACTCTTCGGCCTGCTTGGCCGAAGCGCGAGCCTCGGTGGCCAGCACGCCACTGTCGCTGGTTTGGCGCGCCAGCAGCTCCTGCACCGACGCCAGCTTCATCCACAACAGAGCGCTCAGCCCCAAGGCCAACAACGCCAAGATCACCGCCACCCACCAGGGGACTTGTGCCGCCTCACGGGCTGCCGGGAGCACGCCGGGAGGCGTGGATTCAGGACCAGAACTCATGACAGACATTCTAATGACGCCAGCACACCCATGGCCGACGGTGGCGCCACAACCACCCGGGCAAAACCCAGCGTGCGCACCTGCTCGGCAATGCGGGAGTGCGTGGCCACCGCCCGGGCCCGGCTCCAATCCTGCCCCGGCATCAGCCGCTCCAGGTGTCGCACCGCCTGGGCACTGGAAAAAACCCACACCGACCCGTCTGCGGCGGCCGTCGCGGCGGCCTGCAAACGCGCCTCGTCCCAAACCGGGCAAGCCCGCTGATAAGCCACCGCCCAAGCCAAGCTCCCGCCGGCTTGCACAATCTGCTGCGCCAGCCAATCGCGGCCGACCCCCGAGTCCGCCCCGCCGCTTGGCGCAGTCACCCCCGCATCGGTGCCCCGAACCAGCAACACGCGTGCCCCGGGGGCCACCTGCGCGCGCACCACGGGCCACAAATGCTCGGTATCCCAGGCGCCTTCCGCGGCCGGCAAATCGATCTGATCGACGCTCAACCCCTGGCTCAGCAACGCCTGGCGCGTGCCCGGCCCCGTGCACCAGGCGCGGATGGCCTCAGGCCAAACCATTCCGCCGGGTCGCTGGGCAAAAAAATGCTGCACCGCCGCCCGACTGACCCACATCACCGCCCGGCAAGACGGCACCGTGGCCCAGGCCGACTGCAAAGCACCCACCTCCGCCGCCGGGCGGATCTCGATCAGGGGCCAAGCCAACGCCGCTTGCCCCTGAGCCGCCAAAGCCGTCAGCCAAGGGGCATTGTCGGGGTCCGGGCGGGTCAGAATCAGCAAAGCCATGTGAACCGGCGTTGCGCGCTGTCCGCTCAGTGCGCGCCCTGCGCCTTGAGCTGGGCCGCCACCTGGTCGCCCAGGCGCTCGGCTGCCGCCAAATCGGGCACCTCACCCGTCACTTCGGCCCGCACCAAGGTGGGCGAACCCTCCGGGTCGCCCCAGGCCGCCCGCAGGCGCAACGTGCGGCCGCTCAACTCGGCGTGCGCCGCCAGCGGCATCGAACAACTGCCCCCCATGGCCCGGCTCACCGCCCGCTCGGCCGCCACCGCCAGCCAACTGGGCTGATGGGCCAAAAACGACAGCGCCTCAACCAGCTCCGGGCGCGCCGCACGAATCTCCAGCCCCAAAGCGCCTTGCCCCGCCGCCGGCAGCATCTGGTCGGTGCTGAACACATGGCGAATGCGCTCGCTCAAGCCCAGGCGCTTCAAACCGGCTGCCGCCAGAATAATCCCTGCATACTGCCCCTCATCGAGCTTGCGCAAGCGGGTGTCCAAATTGCCGCGCAGCGGCTCGATGCGCAAATCCGGGCGCAGGGCCCGCAACAGCACGGTGCGGCGCAGACTGGACGTCCCCACCACCGCGCCCTGGGGCAGATCTTCCAGGCGGGCATACTGCGGCGACACCCAGGCATCGCGCGGATCTTCGCGTTCCATCACCCCCACCAGGGCGAAACCGGGCGGCAAATCCATCGGCACATCTTTGAGCGAATGCACCGCCAGATCGGCATGACCCTGCTCCAGAGCCACTTCCAGCTCTTTCACAAACAGACCCTTGCCCCCGACCTTGCTCAGGCTGCGATCCAAAATCTGATCCCCCTGCGTGGTCATGCCCAGCAACTCGACCGCATGGCCGCGTTGGCGCAACAAAGATTGCACATGCTCGGCCTGCCACAAAGCCAGGCGACTCTCACGGGTAGCGATGGTCAAATTCACGATGCGATGCCGGCGCAAGCCGGGATGATGAAACCTGCTCACATCCTAGCACCTTGTGAACACTAGAATGGGGGGCATGAGCGCACCCAATCAATTCGACAAGAAATCCGAGGCATGGTCGGCCTTGTTCAGCGAACCCATGAGCGATCTGGTCAAACGCTACACCGCCAGCGTGTTTTTTGACCAACGCCTGTGGCAAGCCGACATCCAGGGCTCGCTGGCCCACGCCGAGATGCTGGTCGCCCAAGGCATCATCTCCCGGCAGGACGGTGCCGCGATCGAGCGCGGCATGGCGCAAATCCGCCAGGAGATCGCATCCGGCCAATTCCAATGGCAACTCGACCTCGAAGACGTGCACCTCAACATCGAGGCCCGGCTGACCCAACTGGTCGGCGACGCCGGCAAACGCCTGCACACCGGCCGCAGCCGCAACGACCAGGTGGCCACCGACGTGCGCCTGTGGTTGCGCACCGAAATCGACGGCCTGATCGAACTCTTGCGGGAACTGCAGCGCGCCCTCCTCAGTGTGGCCGAGCCCCACACCGAAGTCATCCTGCCGGGTTTCACCCACTTGCAAGTGGCCCAACCCGTCAGCTTCGCCCATCACCTGCTGGCCTACGTCGAAATGTTCTCACGCGACGAAGAGCGCATGCGCGACGTGCGCCGGCGCACCAACCGACTGCCCCTGGGCAGCGCCGCCTTGGCCGGCACCACCTACCCGCTGGACCGCGAGCGGGTCGCCCGCACCTTGGGCATGGTCGATGAACACGGCCAACCCCAGGTGTGCATGAACAGCCTCGACGGCGTCAGCGACCGCGACTTTGCCATTGAATTTTGTGCCGCCGCCAGCCTGTGCATGGTCCACATCAGCCGGCTCAGCGAAGAACTGATCCTGTGGATGAGCCAAAACTTTGGCTTCATCCAGATCGCCGATCGCTTCACCACCGGCAGCTCCATCATGCCGCAGAAGAAAAACCCCGACGTGCCCGAACTCGCACGCGGCAAAACCGGCCGGGTGGTCGGTCACCTCATGGGCCTGATCACCCTCATGAAAGGCCAGCCCCTGGCCTACAACAAAGACAACCAGGAAGACAAAGAGCCCCTGTTCGACACCGTCGACACCTTGCGCGACACCTTGCGCATCTTTGCCGACATGGTCGGGGGGCAAGCCCATCCGGAGACCGGTCACAAAGAAGGCGGCATCCGCGTCAACGCCGCGGCCATGGAAGCCGCCGCCCAAAAAGGCTACGCCACCGCCACCGACCTGGCCGACTACCTGGTGAAAAAAGGCTTGCCCTTCCGCGACGCCCACGAAACCGTGGCCCACGCCGTCAAAGCCGCCAGCAGCCACCGTTGCGACCTGTCCGAATTGCCCCTGACGGTCCTGCAAGGATTTCACCCGTCGATCGACCAAGACGTCTACGACTGCCTCAGCTTGCGCGGCTCATTGCAAGCCCGCAACACCCTGGGGGGCACGGCGCCTGCGCAAGTGTGGGCTCAAATTCAGCGCCATCGGGCCCGTCTGGGCTGAGCCTCAGCAGCGGGGCCGCAAGCGGGGATAAACACCATGGGCGTTTTCGGCGTAGATCCGTTTGCGCACCTCATGGGTCGCCGCCGGACTGGCCTCCAGATAACGTCGGGTGTGATCGTAGTGGTGCCCCGTTCGCGGATCAATGCCATTGACCGCGCCAAAAGTCTCTGAAGCGAACAAAATGTTCTGGGCTGGCAACACCGACAACATCAGGTCGATCCCGGGCTGGTGATAGACACAGGTGTCAAAAAAGACGTTGTGGAGCACCTTCTCCTCCAGAGTCGGCAAGCCCATGTCTTGCGCCAACCCCCTGTATCGGCCCCAATGGTAGGGTACGGCCCCCCCGCCATGAGGCAAAATGAATTTCAGATCGGGAAAATCGCGAAACACATCCGAGGTCAGGCATTGCACAAACGCTGTGGTGTCGCCATTGATGTAATGCGTGGCCACCGCATTGAAATGCGGATTGCATGATCCGCTGACATGGATCATGGCGGGCACCTTCCAGTGCACCAACTGCTCATACAGCGGGTACCACCAGTCCTTGTCCCACAGCGGCGGATCGCTCCAGCGCCCGCCCGTCGGGTCCGGATTCAGGTTGAAGCCGACAAAGCCCAGCTCCTCCACCCCTCGTCTGATTTCATCAAACACGGCTTGTCTGGGCGGCGCGCCCGCAGCCTGGGGCAATTGGCCCACGCCCACAAAATGGTCTGGAAACATGCGGCAGACCCTGGCCACCAAATCGTTGCTGTAACGGGCCCAAACCACATTGGTGGCCTCGTTGCCCTGATGGTGATCCATGCCCACCGCTTTGGGCGAAAAAAGCGTCAAGTCGATGCCGCGCTCTTTCATCCGCGCCAATTGGTTGGGCTCGATCCCCGCACGGATTTCATGGTCGCTCACCGTGGGCGGATCCGTCAGCACGGTCCCGTCGCGGTTGAATTGCGCGACCTGCCGGATTCGAAACTCTCCAACCTGCTCCGGCGTGGTGGTGAAGTGGCCGTGGACATCAATGATCATGGGGTTCAGCTTGAAAAATCAACCTTGACCTTGGCCAAAAAATCTTTCATATAAAGCGATTCGGCTTGCAGCTTGTTGACAAAATCCTGCCTGGAACCGGTCAAGGGCTCCAACCCATTGGCGCGCAATTTGGCCACCACCGCAGACTGGTCCAACTGGCGACGCAGGGCCTGATGCAACTCTTGCGCCATCGCCGCCGAAGTACCCGGTGGTGCAAACACCCCGTTGCCAGTGGGCACAGTTTCACCTTTCAGGACCTGGGCCAACGAGGGCAATCCCGGCAAACTCGGGATCGGGGTGGCAGGCACCGTGGCGATCCAGTTCAGGCGCCCGGCGGCCACCATCGGGCCGCCCACCGGCAAAGTGGTGATGACTGCATCCAAGTGCCCTCCGGCGGCATCGGCCATCATCGGTGGGCCACCTTTATAAGGCACCAAGGTCATGTTGAGTTCGGCATTTTTTTGCAACAACAAAACCGCCAAATGGTGCGGCGCCCCAATGCCGGCAACGCCCATGCGGAAATTCGGCCCCTTATCCCGGGCCTGCCTTAAAAATTGATCCAGGTGCGTGATGCCGGTCGGGGTCGTCACGGCGAGCATCAGGATCATGTCGGCCAATCCGATGACGGGGACCAGATCGCGCAAAGGATCGGCCCCTTTCAGAGAAAGCTGGGGCACATGGGGGTTCATGGTCATTTGCAAATTGCCGAACATGCCCAACGTACCCGAATCAGGTGAAGCCTTGAGCACAGCATCCACCGCCAAATTACCTGCCGCGCCGGGTCGGTTCTCAACCAATACGTTCGTTCCCCCCAGTGCGGCCCCCAGGCCATCGGTCGTGGTGCGCGTGATGAAATCTGCCACCCCGCCCACCGGATAGCCCACCACAAACCTCAAGGTTCGGCCGCCAAAAGACTGCGCCCGGGCCCATGGCGAGCATGCCGCACCCGCCATCGCCGCCGTCATCCCCAGAACGTCTCTTCGCTGCATGATCACTCCTTAGAAACCTCGCCGCAAGATCGAAGGATATTAGACTGGATCGTACCAGCCACCCCATCGCACCGGCGACAGGGGGCAACCCGATGGTCAATCGACACCCCATGGTGTTACCCTTTGCCCAATGCCAAAGCGGCGTCTCAAAGAGGTCTGTTGTGCTCGATTTTGTCAACCGCTTTTATCCCGCCCGTTACACCGCATTCTTGCTCGTTGCCCTGCTGTTTCTGGCCAACACCCTGTACACCCTGCTCAGCGGCCAAGGCTGGCTGACAGCCCTGCTCTGGCTGGCCCTGCTGGCGCTGGGCATCCACGACGTGCGACAAACCCATCATGCGATTTTGCGCAACTACCCCATCATCGGCCACCTGAGGTTCCTGCTGGAACACGTGCGACCAGAAATCCGCCAATATTTTCTCGAAAGCGAGACCGAAGCCGCCCCGTTCTCGCGTGCTCAACGCTCCCTGGTTTACGCCCGCGCCAAAGGTCAATCGGACAAACGACCATTCGGCACCCAAATGGACGTCCACAGCGTGGGTTACGAGTGGCTGACCCACTCGATGAACCCCTCGAAGATCGCCAGCACCGACTTTCGGGTCAGCATCGGCAACGCCGCCTGCACGCAACCCTATGCCATCAGCCTCTTCAACATCTCGGCCATGAGCTTTGGCGCCCTCAGCGCCAACGCCGTGCTGGCCCTGAACCAGGGCGCCAAGATGGGTGGCTTTGCCCACGACACCGGTGAAGGCTCCATCTCGCGCCACCATCGCGTCCACGGCGGTGACCTGATCTGGGAAATCGGCTCTGGCTACTTCGGTTGCCGCCATCCCGACGGCACCTTCAGCGCCGACAAATTCCGGGACAACGCCCTGGATCCCCAGGTCAAGATGATCGAAATCAAACTCAGCCAGGGCGCCAAGCCTGGCCATGGCGGCGTCCTGCTGGGCCCCAAAGTCACCGCTGAAATCGCCGAAGCACGCGGCGTCGAAATCGGCACCGATTGCGTCTCGCCATCGGCGCACAGCAGCTTCGACTCGCCCCTGGGCTTGCTCCAGTTTGTGCAGCGCTTGCGCGACTTATCGGGGGGTAAACCGACCGGCTTCAAACTGTGCATCGGCCACCCATGGGAATGGTTTGGCATCGCCAAAGCCATGCACGAAAGCGGCATCGTGCCCGACTTCATCGTGATCGATGGGTCAGAGGGTGGCACCGGTGCAGCGCCCCTCGAATTTTCTGACCACATGGGCATGCCCATGATCGACGGCTTGCGCCTGGTGCACAACACCTTGGTAGGGCTCCACCTGCGCCAACAGGTCCGCCTCGGCGCCAGCGGCAAAATCGTCAGTGCCTTCGACATGGTCCGTGCCCTTGCCATGGGCGCTGACTGGTGCAACAGCGCGCGCGGCTTCATGTTCGCCCTCGGCTGCATCCAGGCCCAAACCTGCCACAGCGGCAAATGCCCCACCGGCGTCACCACCCAGGACCCCGTGCGGCAACAGGCCCTGGTGGTGCCCGACAAAGCCCACCGGGTGAAAAACTTCCACCATCACACCCTGCAAGCGCTGAAAGAACTGCTCGAAGCCACCGGCGTCAACACCCCGCAAGACATCGCCTTGCGACACATCATGCGCCGCGTCAGCGAAACCGACTCACGCACCCTGGCCGAGCTGTATCCCGACATGGTCCCCGGTGCGCTGTTGCAAGCTGACGCCGACCGACTCGCAGCGGCTGGCTCCATCTATGCACAACACTGGTTGGGCGCACGCACCGACGCCTGGGCGCATGCCTGAGCTCAGGGGCAACCCGGTGGCGCCGTGCGCGTCAGCATGAACCGGCGCGAGCCCAGCCAGTGCAACTGCACCGCCAGTTGCTGATGCTCAGGCGCCGGCTCCAACACCAGACAAAGGCCATCCGGGCACGGTGCAAACCGGGCCTCGGGCAAACGGGTTTCGGGCGCAGAAGCCCCATCCACCCAACCCGCATGACGGATCAGCTCCAGGCGTTCACCGCTCACCGTCCAATCCGCAGGCGCCGCCGGACAACGCCATTTTTTCAACACCGGCAAAGTCACCACCGCTTTACCCAACGGCTGCCACGGTGCCAAAGGCAGACCTTGCTCTCCCACCACCCTGAACTCCAACGGATTGACCATGCCCGGCCAAGTCAGACCCGACAACGCCACGGGCGTGCGGGTGCGGACCTCCTGCTGCCGCACATCGAGCATCAACGGCGCACTGCGCGTCGGGTTCGGGCGGCGACCCGATTCCGACGCCACCCGCCACTGCAGCGCATGCGACTGGTTGCTCAGCACCAACGGCGGCAAAGCGCGCAAACGCAAACTGAATGCCGAGTCATCCGAAATCAGGTCATCGCCCAAATCCAAAGCCCACTGCAAGGCCTGAGCCGACGGATGAACCAGCAACGGATGCGGTCCTGACGCCAAGGCAAACGTCACCCTCGGTGGATGGATGGGCAAATTCAGGCCCAAATCCCCTTGCCCCACCTGCACCAGACTCAACCGGGCCATGCCCGGGGGCACATCGCTCAAATCGACCTGAAATCGTTCCGGCTGCTGCGCCAGGGGCTGCAACTGGGTGCCGTCGGGCAAGGTCAAATGGGCCGACAACAAACAAGCCGAACGCGCCGGCGACTGAATCAACAAATCCGCCACCCCCCCTGCCATCAGGGACTGCGCACCATGGATATCGGACACACTCACTTCCCGCGCCGGCAAATCCATCAGAAAGGCCGCGCCGGGCATGGCATCGAAACCAAACGAACCGCTCAACTGAACCAGCACCTGATTCGATCGGGGCCACGCGGCGGGCGCGATGGCTGGCGGAACAAACACCAGCTCATCGCGGCTCGGGTTGAAACCCACCTGATCCACATGCCCCAACACCGTCCCGTTGCCCGGATCCGACACCGTCAGCGCAAACGAATGCCAATAGGGCGCCAACGGCAACCGCCCCTCCAGCGTCACGCGGGCACGCCCGGCCATGAAGCAACCGGCATAGCCATCATCGGCCAGCAATCGCGGCATGGCGCCGGTGAACCATCCCGGCACATACACATAAGCCGTCTTCGTGCTGCCCATCCGGTTGCGCACCGGGGACAACAACTGAATCCGCCCCGCCTCGTCCAGTGGCCGTGCAAACGATGGGGCAAATTCATACTGATCGCGGAAGCGATTGCTGAGGTAGTCACCCGCCTGCGAAATCACCCGCAAATTGCTGACCAAAAAACTGCTCAGGTCCTGGGTTCCCCCCTTGCCCGAGACTTCGGCCAACACCCCCGCCGACGGCATGAAAAAATCCTTGCTGGTGACCATATCGATCGCCACGCACTGGGTGTGAATGACCCCCCCTTTGAAACACTCGGGACTGATGTCACGCACACCAAACTTTTCGGCCAGCGAGCGCGCCAGACCGGCGGCCTCGGCGCCACTGCGGCCGCGCACCTGAATATCCAGCCACTGCGTCAAAGTGGCGATCGCGCGGTTGATGACATCGGTGGTTTGCAAAGCCACAAAACGTTGCGGATCGCTCCGGATCACCTCTTGCAGCAAGCGCTCCGACTCGGAAAAACTGCTGTACAAACCAAACAAATTGCGCAACAAAGGCGCCAACACAATCACCGGCACCTGGTCATCTGTGCTCACCGTCACCTTGACCTCGACCGGTTCCTTGTCGATCTCAAACGCCTGTCCGCCCGCTTGCTGCCCATTGGCTTGCAACATCGACACCAGGAGAATCTGGCGCAAGCCACTCACCGCACCGGCCCGCAGCAGCAGTTGATCGCCCGCCTTCAAACGGTTGACCTTGAACACCGGCAACACCGCATCGCCGCGCTGCACGCGCAACTCCAGCACCGGACCTTGGTGCAGGCTCTCCTGGGCCAGTGCCCAGGGCGCGCCCGACAAAAACAGAAAAATCCAGAACCCGCATGCGCGCCACAGTCGCATCGACAGCCCCTTCACCCCTGGCCGTCGATCAACACAAAACAAATCCGCGCCATCTGGCCAGACCGGTTGGCCCACGCATGGTTAGTGCCACGCTGAATCAGCACATCGCCCGCCCGCATCAACGTCTCCCCCTCATCCATCACGGCGTAGAGCTCGCCCTGCAACAAAATCGCATAGTCGACCGTCAGGGTTTTGTGCATGCCAGGATGCACGCCCTCGCGCGCGTCGTGGTGAGCATCCGAAAACATGCCTTTGAACATCGCGCTGATCTGACGCTGCCGCTCGGCCGGATCCTTAGGTTCCGGGGGGATGTCGATGATGCGCAAGATCGTCCCGCCCTGACCCGGCGGCAAAATCCCCTGGTGCTGGTCGATGCTGTCCGGGGCATCCACCCTCACCGGCGCCTCGGTCGTGCGCCACACATTCACCGAACGGTAATGCGGCCGCTCGGGCACCGTGCGCACACAAGCACACGCCGCATCCTCCACAATTCTCGATCGGCCTTGGGCGTCATTCCCGGTCACGATGCGTCGGATCGGGGCCCCTTCAAAATCAGCCATGCGAACTCCCTGTGTTGAACCGGGTCAGTTTAACCCCTCCGGACTGACCACGCATCCCAAAACCCGATCCCAAACCCCATCCGGCTCGACCCGCCCCGACCCCCGCCAAGCCACCATCTGATCCGGCCGGATCAGCGCCAGCGGCGCTTGATACACCGCCTGCACCTCAGGCGGCACATCGCGCACCACCTGCAATGCCAGGCCACGGCGTTCCGCGCTGTCGATCCAACGCTCGACCGAAGCCGCATCGCCTTGCAACACCAACAACGACCAATCGCGCCCGAAAGTGTCGTACAGCGAGCGCCCGTCAGGCAACCAGGCATGAGGCGGACGACCGCCCGGCTTGGCGCTGGGCACATAGGTGTTGGCTTCGTCGGGCGGTATGACGCTGCCATCGTCCACGATCACCGGGCTGCCGTCATAGCGTCCGCCAAATGTCACACCGGGGATGTTGAACTCCAGCCGCACATGGGCATTGAAGTGCACGCTGGCCTCGGCGCGCAACTTCGCCCCTTGCGGGTCATCGTGTTCCAACTCGGCCGTCGCCGGATACAGGCCCACCGAATCGGCAAACTGGCGCGCGTAGCCGGTGTTGCGATGTCCCAATTTTTTGCGCTCGAAGGCATAACTGGCCAGCAAAGCCGGACCGGCCTGCCCCCTCAAATCGGCTGCCAGTTTCCAGCCCAGGTTCACCGCGTCCTCGATCCCGGTGTTGTAGCCCAGCCCTCCGGTCGGAGTGAACAGGTGCGCCGCATCCCCGATCAAAAAGACGCGCCCACGGCTCAACGCTTGCGCCACCAGCGCGTGCCCGGCGGTCCAGGTCTGGCAGTTCAGGATTTCCATCGGCATGTCGGTGCCCAGGGCCTGTCGCAAAACATCGCGCGCCTGCGCCTCGCCCCAGCCCTCGGCGTCTTCACCTTCGTGCAACGACGCATGAAATGCAAACTCGTTGACCCCGTCGACAGAAGCCAGCAGCGCACGCCGCTCATGGTTGACCGTGACATACATCCAGGCTCGCGCATGCGGCATGCGGGCATAAAACTCAGGCAATCGCACATACACGGCAAACATCTGGCCGCCCATGTAGGCGCGGCGCATGCCTGTGGCCCCCTCATAACTGATGCCCAACTGGTGCCGCACGGCGCTGCGCGGGCCATCGGCGCCGACCAGATAACGGGCTCGCACCTGCTGCACCGGCCCGGTCCCGTCGCTGGCCTGGATCCGCGCCAGCACATGATCACCCCGGTCTTCAAACCCCAGCAGTTTCCAGCCGTACCGGATGTCGTTGCAGGGCCACTTCTCGGCATGGCGGCGCAACACCGGTTCGACATACTTTTGCGAGACCCGATGCGGCAACTCGGCCGCGCTCCACGACCCGCCCAGGTCCTTGATTTTGCGCACCGCTTCGGCCGCGGTGGGCAAACTCAGCCGCGCCAATTCGTACCGGCTCAGTCGGGTGAAATAGGCGATGTCGGTGGGGTGATCGGGCGGCAAGCCCAAAGCACGCACCTCGTGCGCAAAACCCAAACGCCGATAATGCTCCATGGTGCGGGCCTGGGTCGCATTGGCCTGCGGGTTGAATGCCGTCGAGGGCTTGGCATCGACCAACAGCGTCTGGACGCCACGCGGCCCCAACTCGTTGGCCAACATCAAACCGCTGGGGCCTCCCCCCACAATGAAAACCTCGGTATCAATCGGCGACTGAGATGCATGCATGGGGTCAATCTGGACATTGAAAACAGTCAAACAAGTGTATCCTCAAGGCAGTCACATCGGGCATGCAAGAGCCCCAGCCTTTTGCGCCACAATGTGGTCGATCGATCAACCCACGGGCACCTGCCCCACCTGACACACCAACACCCCATGGATCACCAAATGGAACAACAGTGGCGCATCCGCCAACTGGTTGAAAACTGGGCCGTCTGGCGCGATGCCGGCCTCTGGGACTCATTCCGCACCGTCTGGCACGACGACGGCGTCATGATGGCCACCTGGTTTCAGGGCCCATATGAAGAATTCATCCGCGTCACCATCGAAGGCTGGAACAAAGGCGTGAGCATCCTGCACTTTTTAGGCGGCTCATCCATCGAAGTCGAAGGCACCCGCGCCATCGCCCAAACCAAAATGACCATCTCGCAACGCGGCCCGGTCGAAGGCGTGCTCTGCGACGTCGTCTGCACCGGCCGGTTTTACGACTTCTTCGAGCAACGCAACGGCCGCTGGGGCTTGGTGCACCGCCAACCGATCTACGAGAAAGATCGCATCGACCCGATCGACCCTGCGGCCACCCTGCGACTCGACCAGACCGCCCTGGCTCAATTCCCCGAAGGCTATCGCCATCTGGCCTACATCCAGACCCGCATCGGCTACCAGGTCAAAATGGACATGCCCCAGCTCAAGGGCCCCATCGTCCAAGACCTCTACCGCCGCGGCGCCGACTGGCTGGCCGGCAAACCCATTGAACGTTGATTTTTAGGGACACACCATGCGCAACCTCAACCAACACAACATCACCGACGCGGTCCTGGCCAGTTTTGCCAACACTCCCGATCCGCGCCTGAAAGAAATCATCACCAGCCTGGTCAAGCACCTGCACAACTTCGCCCGCGACGTCAAACTGACCGAAGAAGAATGGTTTCAGGGCATCCAGTACCTGACCGCCACCGGCCACAAATGCACCGGCACGCGCCAGGAATTCATTTTGTTGTCCGACGTCCTTGGCCTGTCCATGCTCACCATCGCCATGAACCAGGACAAGCCCGCCGGTTGCACCGAAGCCACCGTGTTCGGGCCCTTCTTCCTCGAAGAAGCACCGCGCTTTGAACTGGGTGCCGACGTCTCCAACGGTGCCAAAGGTGCCCCCTGCTGGGTCGAGGGTCGCATCCTGGGCATGGAGGGTGAACCCATCCCCAACGCCACCATCAACGTCTGGCAAGCCGACGATGACGGCCTGTACGACGTGCAATACGAAGACCTGGGCCACTCACAAGCGCGCGGCATCCTGAAATCCGATGCCGACGGCCGTTATTACTTCAAGACCATCGTGGCCGAGCCCTACCCCATCCCCACCGATGGCCCGGTAGGCACCCTGCTCAACGCCACCAAACGCCACCCCTGGCGCCCGGCCCACTTGCATTTCATGGTCGAGGCTCCTGGATATCAGCGCCTGATCACCCATGTGTTCCGCGACAAAGACGGCTATCTTGACTCCGATGCCGTCTTCGGGGTGCGCCAATCGCTGATCGCCGACTGGGTGCAACTGCCTGACGGCAGCTACCGCATGGACTACGACTTCATCCTGCCCAAAATCGGCGCCCAATAAAGCAACCGGGCCGTGTCGAGCTGGATCTACACCGACCCGCTGTTTTACCTGGCGGCGATACCAGCCATTTTGCTGATCGGCATCAGCAAAAGCGGCTTTGGCTCGGGCTTTGGCGGACTGGCCGTGCCGCTGATTGCCCTGACTGTCACCGTGCCAGAAGCGGCAGCGGTACTCATGCCCTTGTTGTTCGTGCTCGATATCCTGGCCCTGCGGGCCTATCGAGACGGCTATGACAAAGCGCTGCTGCGCCAATTGCTGCCCTGGTCGCTGTTGGGCATCGGGATCGGGTTTTTGTTGTTCAAATACATCGACACCCACATCGTCGAAGGGACGGTCGGTGTCTTTGCGCTCGCCTTTGTCGCCCAGCGCATGCTCTTTCCACCCAGCCCGCACGGGGTGATCTTGCCGCGCTGGATCGGGGTCAGCCTGACCACCATGTCGGGCTTCACCAGCTTTGTGGCTCACGCCGGCAGCCCGCCCCTGAACGCCTACTTGCTGCCCATGCGCTTGGCGCCCGTGACCTTTGCGGCGACCATGGCGGTGCTGTTTTTTTGGGTCAACCTCGCCAAATGGGTGCCCTACGCCTACCTGGGCTTGTTCGACACCCGGGGCTTGGTCACGGCGCTCGTGCTCATGCCCTTCACCCCGATCGGCATCTGGATCGGGGTGCGCATCGCGCGCAAAATATCTCCCCAGCTTTTTTACTTTTTTGTGCAAACGGGGATGGTCCTGACCGGTTGCAAATTGGTGTTTGATGGTTTCATCCAAGGAAAGTGACATGCGCGTCTTTCAAACCCTGCAAGAAGTGGTCGACTTGGTCGGCCAAGAATTGGCCGTCAGCGACTGGATCGAAATCACCCAGGACCGCATCAACCAGTTTGCCCAGGCCACCGGCGACCACCAGTGGATTCATGTCGACCCTGAGCGGGCCCAATCTGGCCCTTTTGGCAGCACCATCGCCCACGGCTTCCTCACCCTCTCGCTCATGCCTGCTTTTTTTGACTCGGCCCTCCAAGTCAACCAAACCCGCATGTCGGTGAATTACGGCGTCAACAAAGTGCGCTTCACCTCGCCGGTCCCCGTCGGCTCAAAACTGCGCGCCCGCATCACCCTGAAATCGGCCGACCCCATCGAACCGCTTGGCTTTCAAATGACCTACACCGTCACCGTCGAGCGCGAGGGCAGCGACAAACCCGTCTGCGTCGCCGAAACCATCGCCCGCCGCTACGCCTGAAAGCAGAAATTGCAGAAATTGGGGTCAGACCCCAATTAATGCAATGAATTGGGGTCTGACCCCAATTTCTGCGACCCCAATTTCTGTCCATCGAGCTGGCGGCGTGCCTGCTGAATCGCTTGCGCCACATCCGGCCAGGGACGCTGGTCGGGCGCATACCGCGCCCGGGTGTAGCGCACGATGTCGGCGATCTGAGCGTCGCTCAGGCTGTCTTTGAACGCCGGCATGAAGCCCACGGCCCGGCTGGGCGGGTGCTGCAACCCCTCCAAAATGGTGCGGATCAGGTTGTCGGGTGAAGCAGCCCGCACCTGCGAGTTCAGAGCCAGCGGGGTATTGACGCCCAACAGTTGCGCCCCGTCACCCTCGTGGTGGCAAGCGCCACAGCTGCCTTCAAACTGACGCTGGGCAGCGCCGGGCAAGGGTCTCCCCAAGGCCGCGCGTTGCACCGCCTGCTGCGCCAGGGCCTCGCTTTGAGCCGCGTCCAAGCCGCTGTGGGTCGGGTTCAGTGAAGCCAGGTAGGCCGCCATGTCACGCAGCACCGCATCGGGCACATCGCCCAACTGGCGCACGATCTGCGCCATCGGCCCGCCGGCGACGGCATGCCAGGGGCTGTGCCCGTGGCGCAGGTATTGGTAAAAAGCCGCCTCGCTCCAAGGCACCGCCGAGCGATTCAGCGCATCCAGCGCCGGGGCGTGCCAGCCATCCACAACAGCACCCTGCAGATGGGCTGCCTCGCGCTCGGCTCCCAACAGATTGCGCGGGGTGTGACAGGCACTGCAATGCCCGAGCGTCTGTACCCAGTAGGCGCCCCGGTTTTGCGCCTCGGTCCGTTGCGGGTCGGGCTGCCAGGGCGTGGACACATGAAAGAGCCCGTTCCAGAGCGCCATCACCGGACGCCAGGCCGTCAGACCCCGCATCTCGGGCGCCGGCGTGGCCTGTCGCACCGGCTCCAGCGTCATCAGGTGGGCGTACAGATCCATCAAGTCGGTGTCGCTCAGACCCGCAAAAGCCGTGTACGGAAACGCCGGATACAGGCGATGCCCGTCGCGCGACACGCCCTCGCGCATGGCCCGGGCAAAAGCCTGAAACGACCAGCGCCCCAAACCGGTCTCCGGGTCGGGCGTGAGGTTGGTGGTGTAAACGGTGCCAAAGGGGGTCTCGATGGGCCGCCCGCCCGCATGGGGCAAGCCCTGCTCGGCGGTGTGACAGCCCGCACAGTTGCCCAACGCCGCCAATTGCCGGCCCCGCTCGATTTGGGCCGCCCCAAAGCGGGCCGGGTCGGGGCGCGAGACTTCGGGCAAGCTGGCGCGCCAACCCAGGGTGGCCGCGACCACCGCCAACGCCCCCAGCGCGGTCCCCGTCAGACGCCGTGTCCAAGTCAATGCCCGGCCCCGCCAACTGGGGGCAGCGGTCGGCCTTTGCGCACTGACCCGAGGTTCGGGGTCGACGCGATCGACCGGGGGCGGCGCTGCTTCGGCACTGCGACCACGTTCTTGCCCATCGGTCAGGGGATGGAGTGCCGCACGCACCACCTCAGGCGTGAACGGCGGTTGTCTGAAACGCACCCCGGTGGCGTCAAAGATGGCGTTGGCGATGGCGGCAGTCCCCGGCACCGACGACGATTCGCCTGCGCCCAGCGACGGCTGATCCGGGCGTGGCATCTGAAACACCTCGATGACCGGCACCTCGCGAAAACTCAGGATCGGGTACGAGCCCCATTCGGTGCTGGTCACCGCCCCGGTCGCCGCATCGGTCTGGATTTGTTCCTTCAAAGCCCGGCTGGTGGTCTGGATCACATTCCCATGCACTTGGTGCTCGACCCCCGCCGGATTGACCACCAGGCCCGCATCGTGGCCCACCACCACCCGCTTCACATGCACTTCGCCCGTGTGCCGGTGCACCTCGACATCGGCGACCCAGGCCGCCCAGGCGGCACCAAAGCCGGGCCATTTGCTGTGCACATAGCGGGCGTAGGCAAAACCCTGGCCCTGTAACCAGTCGCCCTCGGGCGCTTGCTGTTGTGCGCGGGTGTGCGGCTTCCAGCCGGCGCGCTCGGCCGTGGCTTGCACCAACTCGCGGGCGCGCGGGTCGCTCAGCCACTGCAACCGGTATTGCACCGGGTCCGCGCCCGCCGCGCTGGCGAGCTCGTCGATGTAACTCTCGTGGGCAAAAGAATTCGGCAAAGCCGACACACCGCGCAACCAACTGGCGCGCAAGATCGGGGCCATGTCGTGCACGGTGACGCGCAAATCCTCAAACCCGTAAGGTGGCCGGGCGGTGCGGTCGCCCATCTCGTAGGCCTGGGCGGTGGCGGGTACCCGCCCCGTCAGCAGCAGCGCCAGCGTGGGCGCACCGTTGGACGGGTAAGCGGTCTCGAAGTCATAGCCCATCGGTTGCCCGTTGGGACCCAACCCGCCGCGCACATGCATCCACTGGGCCGCGCCTTTGGGCTCCCAGGCGTGCTCTTGTTCACGCGTCAGTTGCACCCGGACCGGGGCGCCAACGGCGCGCGACATCAGCGCGGCATCGGCGGCCACATCGTCGGCCCCGTTGCGGCCGTAGCATCCTGCCGCCTCCATGCGCACCACATCGACCTGGGTGTCGGCCAGATCCATCAGTGTGGCCAGATCACGGCGCAAAACATGCGGGTTTTGCGTGCCCGCCCAGACCCGCAAGCGGATTTGCGGGGCGTCCGGGTCGCGACCATCGATCCAGTGCGCCAAGGCGCACGAAGGTCCGAGGCTGGCGTGCATCTGATACGGCCAGACATAAGTGCGGTCCAGGCCCACGCTGGCATCGCGCAAAGCAGCGTCCACGTCGCCCTCTTTGACCAACTCGCGCGGGGTGCTGGGGTTGTCGCGCAATGCGTTTTGCACATCGCTCACATCGGGCATGCGCGGCCAGGGCTTCCAGTCCACGCGCAGATCGCGCATGGCCAACTCAGCGTGTTCCTCGCGCTCGGCCACCACGCCGACAAAATCGCCCTGCACCACCACGGCACGCACGCCGGGCACATGACCGATGCTGGCTTGCTCGACGCCTCGCAAGGTATGTCCGATGAAATCGCCGTGGTCGGCACCGGCATAGGGTGGCCGTATCACCCGCCCATGAAGCACACCCGGCCATCGCAGGTCGTGGACAAAAGCGGGCTCACCGCTGGCTTTGGCCGGGATGTCCACCCGCGGCACACTCTGACCCACCAGCCGGTAGCGGGCCGGGTCTTTCACCGGGGTCGTCAGGTCGAGGGGCAGCCGGATCAAGCCTTGGGGTGGCAACACCTGCGCCAGGCCGGCCTCACGCGGGGTCGGACCCGCTTGGCGCACGACCCCCTCAGCCAGGTCAAGCTCAGCCACCGCACAAGACCAGGCTTGCGCCCAGCGCTGCAACAGATCGAGGCGCGCTTGCGCCGCCGCCCGCCGCAGCGGCTCGGCGTGGATCTGGATCGACGCACTGGCGATGGTGGCTCCCTGATTGGGTGCGGCCTCGGTGCTGCCCATGATCAGCATCACCCGACTCAGGGGCACATCGAGTTCTTCAGCCACGATCTGGGACAGTGCAGTGCGCAGACCGGTGCCCAGATCCACATGCCCGCAAAGGCCGGTGACGCTGCCGTCGGGCCAAACCACCAGCAAGGGCTCGGGCCCTTCGGACGGATCGCTGGCGACAAAACTCGGCTGTCCACGCACCGCCGGGGGTTGCGGCAGCGGCTCGCGCCACACGCACAGACCGGCCCCAGCCTGCCAGATGGCACGCCGGGTCAAGTGCTGCTGCGCCATCGAGGTCATGCGGTACTTGGGGCCTGCAGGCGTTGCGCTGCCAGTCGCACAGCCTGCATGATTTCAACATGGGTGCCGCAGCGGCACAGGTTGGCAGACAGGGCCCTCACGATGTCGGCGTCGCTGGGCTGAGGTTGGTCGCGCAGCAACCGGGCCGCCATCATGATCATGCCGTTCAGGCAGTAGCCGCATTGCGCCGCCTGGGCATCGACAAAAGCTTGCGGCACCGCTTGCAACTCGGGGGGCAGCCCCTCAAGCGTGGTGATCTCGCGTCCCTGCATTTCCAGCGCCGGAATGCAACAAGACCGTGCCGCCTGTCCGTCCACCCACACCGTGCAAGCCCCGCACTGCCCCAGACCGCAACCCAGGCGCGGGCCATTCAGGCCGCAGTCGTTGCGCAACACATGCAGCAACCGGGCCGCTGACGTGACCTCCAACGATTGCGCCTGTCCATTGATGCGGCACTGCAAGGTCTGGGTGCGCAAGGGTCGGTTCACAGCCGAAATCCCTCAGACACTCAGGTACTGACGCTGCACGGCCTCATCGCGCGCCAAGTCACTCATGCTGGCTTCGTGCCGGATCTGGCCTTTCTCCAGCACATAGGCGCGATCGCTGACCCACTGGGCAAAGTGGATGTTTTGCTCCGAGAGCAAAATGCTGACCCCGGCGCGCTTGAGTGTGATGATCATGTCGGCCATTTGCTCGACGATGACGGGCGCCACCCCCTCGGAGGGCTCATCAAGCAAAACCAGCAAAGGGTTGCCCATCAGCGTGCGCGCCACCGTCAACATCTGCTGCTCACCACCGCTCATGCGACCGCCCGGGCGGTGCTGCATCTCGCCCAAATTGGGAAACAGCTGAAACAACTTCTCGTGCGTCCACTGCGGTGCCTCTGATCCATCGGGGAACCGGCGCGGTGCCTGACGGCCCACACTGAGGTTTTCGAGCACGGTCAGGTCGGTAAAAATGCGCCGATCTTCCGGGACATAGCCCAAGCCACGGCGCGCGACCTGATGCGGTTGCGCCTGCGAGATGTCTTGACCCAAATAGTCGATGCGACCGCTGCGGCGCGGCATCATGCCCATGATGGCTTTGAGCGTGGTCGACTTGCCGGCACCATTGCGCCCCATCAGGGCCACCACCTCGCCACGTCGCACTTGCAGCCCGACGTCAAACAAAATTTGGGCCGCGCCATACCAGGCATTCAGACCCTGGGTCTGCAACAAAATGTCGGCACTCATGCGTGAGCCTCAAAGGTTTTACCGGAACCGAAATACACCTCTTGCACCTTGGGGTGATTGCGAATGTCCTGCGCCGTGCCCTCGGCGATCAGCCGCCCCCTGGCCAGCACGATGATGCGATCGGCAAACCCGAACACCACATCCATGCTGTGCTCGGTGAACAACACCGCCAGGCCGCGCTGTGTCACCAGTTCGCGCGTCAGGGCCATCAGCTTGTTGCGCTCGGCCGGAGCCATGCCGGCGGTGGGCTCGTCCATCAGCAACAGCCTTGGCTCGTTGGCCAACGCAATCGCCAACTCCAGCCGCTTGACATCGCCATATGCCAATTGGCTGCATGGCCGGTCGGCCTGCTCGCTCAGACCGACCTGCGCCAGCAAAGCCAATGCATCCTGACGGCGATGCCCGGCGGCCCGGCGCCAGATTTTGAACACCAGCCCGTCGGCGGACAGCAACGCCATCTGCACATTCTCGACCACGGTCAGCGAAGCGAAAGTCTCGGCAATCTGAAACGTGCGGCTCACGCCCATCTGCCAAATCTGTCGCGGTTTCAATCCGACCAAATCGACCCCCTCCAATTGGACACTGCCACTGTCGGGCTGTAACTGGCCATTGACCATGTTGAAGGTGGTCGACTTGCCGGCTCCATTGGGCCCGATCAAGGCCAGCAATTCACCCGGGGCCACCTCAAAATGAATCCCGTCCACAGCACGGTTGCCGCCAAACGACTTGCCCAGATTCTCCACGCGCAGCAAGCTCATGGCTGATCTCCCCGACGCTGTGACCACCAATCGCTGAAAAATCCGGCGATGCCCTGCGGGAACGCCAACACCAGCAACAAAATAATGGCTCCCAACAAAGCGCGCCAATAGTCGGTACTGCGGGCAATGATGTCCGAAAGCCAGGTGAAACTGACCGCCCCCACCAAGGGGCCGACGATGGTTTGCACCCCGCCGAGCAACACCATCACCAAGCCGTCAACCGACTTGGCCACGCCCATCGCGTCGGGCGAAATGCTGCCTTTGGAGAACGCAAACAACGCCCCGGCGAGACCCGCAAACAAACCCGCCACCACAAACCCTGCCCACTGCACGTGCTTGACATCGATGCCGATGGCATCGGCACGCAACACCGAATCGCGAGTGGCCCGCAGCGCATAACCCAGCGGAGCGAACAACATCCGGCGCAAGGCATACACCCCGATCGCCGCCAGCACCAGCGTCAGGTAGTAGTAGTTCGTCTTGTCGGCAAACGCCGGGCTCGGCCAGACCCCGGTCAGTCCATTGGAGCCGCCGGTGAACTGGTCCCACTGAAAACAAATCGACCACAAAATCTGTCCAAACGCCAGCGTCAGCATGGCCAGGTAAACACCCGACAACCGCACACAAAACCAGCCGATCAGCACCGCCGCCAGGGCTGTCAGCAGGGGCGCCAGCGCCAGGCTGGCCTCCATCGGCAAACCGGCCCGCAACACCAGCAAGGCCGCGATGTAAGCCCCCAACCCGAAATAAGCCGCATGACCAAACGAATGCATGCCCGCCGGCCCCATGATGAAGTGCAAACTGGCGGCAAACAGGGCCGCAGTCAACAAGTCGATCGCCAGCACAGTGGTGTAGGGCGAACCGGCGGTCAGCGTCGGCAACGCCCACAACAGTGCGCCGATCACGCACCAGACCAGCGCCTGCATGCGTCCACCCAGCACCAGCGGCGCTTCGGCCCCGGCGGCATGGCGCGAGGGCGCCTGCGGCCGACCCAACAACCCCCAGGGCCGCACCATCAGCACCAGCGCCATCACCAAAAACTCGGCCACCAGGGTCAGTTTGGAAAAAGCAAACGACACGCCAAAAATCTCTTGCGTACCCAGACCCACGCACAAGGCCTTGATCTCGGCAATCAGCAGCGCGGCCACATAAGCCCCGGGGATCGACCCCATGCCGCCGACCACCACCACCACAAAGGCGTCACCGATCGTCATCATGTCCAGCCCCAGGTTGGCCGGCTCGCGTGGCAACTGCAACGCACCGCCCAGCCCGGCCAAAAAGCAACCCAGCGCAAACACCCCGGTGAACAACCAGCTCTGATGAATCCCCAGCGCCCCCACCATCTCGCGGTCTTGGGTGGCAGCCCGAATCAGGGTGCCAAAACGGGTCCGGGTCAGCAACAGCCACAACAGACCCAAAACAACCGGCCCGACCACCATCAGGAACAACTCGTAGGTGGGGAAGCGCCGCCCCAAAATATCGACCGACCCGGCCAACCCCGGCACGCGCGGCCCCAGCAGATCTTCGGGGCCCCAAATCCACAAAGCCGCATCCTTGATGATCAGCACCAGCGCAAAGGTGCCCAACAGCTGAAACAACTCGGGCGCCTTGTAAATGCGCCGCAGCACCAACACCTCGACGATCGCCCCCAGCACCCCGGTGACCAACGCCGCCAACAGCATCAGGGGCCAGTACGACCAGGCCAGACCCCAAGAACGCCCCAGGTGCTCGATCAGGGTGTAGGCCACATAAATGCCCACCATGAAAAAAGACCCGTGGGCGAAATTGACGATGCGGGTGACGCCGAAAATCAGCGACAAACCCGCAGCCACCAGGAACAACGAGGACGCTCCGGCCAAACCGTTGAGCGCTTGAACGACAAAGCCGGAGAAATCCATGTTGACCTGTGTTCCTCAGTTGGCAGGACGCATTTTGGCGACTTCAGCGTCGCTGGGCTGGAACGCCGCGCCATCGGCATAGCGGTAATCGACCATCACGCCTTTGCCGCCCTCATTCTTGATCCGGCCCACATACGCCCCCATGGTGGACTGATGGTCCTGGGCACGGAAGGTGATCTTGCCGAACGGGGTGTCCATGTTCATGCCCCTGAACGCCATCACCAGTTTTTCGGTGTCGGTCCCGCCCGCGCGGCGGATGCCGTTGGCCAGCGCATGGATCATGCTGTAGCCCACCACCGAACCCAGACGCGGGTAGTCGTTGAACTTCTTCTGGTAGGCGGCCAAAAAGGCCTTGTGCTCGGGCGTGTTGATGCCGTTCCAGGGATAGCCGGTCACGATCCAGCCGTTGGGCGTCTCGTCTTTGAGCGGATCGAGGTACTCGGGCTCACCGGTCAGCAGGCTGACCACTTCGCGGCCCTGGAACAAGCCGCGGGTGTTGCCTTCACGCACAAACTTGGCCAGGTCGGCGCCAAACAGCACATTGAAAATGGCATCCGGCTTGGCGTCAGCCAGGGCTTGCGCCACAGCGCCCGCGTCCACCTTGCCCAGGGCAGGGGCCTGCTCGGCGACAAATTCGACATCGGGCTGGGCCGCCTTGAGCAATTGCTTGAAGGTCGCCACCGCCGACTGGCCGTACTCATAGTTGGGGTAGACCACAGCCCAGCGCTTTTTCTTCAGCTTGGCGGCCTCGGGCACCAGCATGGCAGCTTGCATGTAAGTCGATGCACGCAAGCGGAAGGTGTACTTGTGGCCGTTTTGCCAAACGATCTTGTCGGTCAGCGGCTCACCGGCCAGAAAGAAGAATTTCTTTTGCTTCGAAAAATCGGTCAAAGCCAGGCCGATGTGCGACAAAAATGCGCCTGAGAGCACTTCCACGCCCTCGCGCGAGACCAGTTCTTCGGCAGCCCGCACGGCGTCACCCGGGTTGGCGTTGTCGTCCCGGATGATGAGCTGGATTTTTTTGCCGTTCACGCCACCAGCGGCGTTGACCTCATCGACCGCCAGCTCCATGCCCTTTTTGTACGGCTCCAAAAAAGCCGGTTGGGCTTTGTAACTGTTGATCTCGCCGATCTTGATGACCCCTTGGGCCATGACCGGGCCGAGGCCCAGGGCCAGCCCGAGGGCGGCGGCGGCCCGGGTGAGTTGTAGCAAGGGCTTCATGAAATCTCCTTCAGGTGGACAGTGGAACAAAGGGAAACATCCAAACAGGCTCAACGCAGGCCATCCTGGCCCACGATCTCAGACACTTGCAGCCCCCCCACACGCGGGTGCGGGCGGCCGCTGTCGGTGACCGCGACGGCGACCAGAATTTCGTCGGCAAACGGCGCATCGGCGATGCGTGCCTCGATGGCGTCAAAGTGGCTGCGCACAAAGGCGGCGTCCTTGTGGCCCAGCGGCACATCGATCGGGGTGCCCAGACCGCCGCGCTTTTTGGCCGAAGGCACCAGCGCCGCACCTTTTTCAACGGCCTTGCGCAAGGGCGCCCCCAGCTTGGGGTGCAAAATGGCGGCCGCGTGCTCCAGCTCGCCCGCCTCACCCACGATGGCGGCCTTGCCGTAACTGTGCGCCTGCCCCGGGGCGATGCCCAAGGCCTGCACGCAACGCTGACCCAACAACTCGCCCAACTCCTCACCGATGGCGATCAGCTCATCGAGTTGCTCGTGGAAAGCGCCGGCATACGGGTTGCGAATCACCGCCATCGCCAAGGCACGGCGGGTCGGGGGCGCGACCGGCTTGCCCCCTTCCAGGTGGGTTTCGTCCACACAGACGACCAGTTTGCGGATTTGGGCTTTCATGGGCTGGGTACTCCGAGTTGAACCTGAGGCAGACCGAGTTCGCGGCCACAAGCGACCGATTGTTGCTGGCAGACCAGCCAGGCGGCCTCGATCAAGCCGGCTTGCGTCAGCGTCTGAGCATACGCAAGTCCGCGCTGCAAGGCTGTCCTGATTTGCCCCAAGGGCAAAACCGGCACATGGCGTGTCACCCAACGTGATCCCAAATCGCTGTCGTCGCGCACCTCACAAGCGGGCTGACGCACGATGCCGGGGTGCTCCACATTGACTTCATTGGCGATCAGGCTGGCCGCCGCATCGGCCTGGGCGGCGGTAGCGGCCAACACCGTCACGCTGTCGGCAATGCCCATCGAAAAGCTGCGCCCGGCCCAGCCACTGGTGGCCACCCCGCGCACAGGCATGTCAAACCCGATGTCCAACCAGGCGTCGGGCTCCAACCCTGACTCCCGATCACCCCGGACACGCCGAATGTCGGACACCACCCCCAGCCGCCAATGCTGGCCGGGGCTCACATGCAACGCCATGTCGCCGCCGTTGTTGATGCTGGCGCGTCGAATGCCCGGCAACGCATAGTGCCGCAACAGGTGTTGGGCAACCGATCCGGCCACCGCCGCCATGGGGGTGATGAAAGGTCGCTCCGGCCGCGCCGCCAACGGCTGACAGGCCTGCCACATCAGGCGTGCCACCTCACCCCGGCAGGGGTTGGGCGCATCGGCCTGCACCGCCTGACGCAATCGGGACAACTCAGGCACCAGATTTGCCAACAGGCCGCCAAACTCGTTCCAGGCCCGCGCATGCGCCGCCTCGATCACCTCGGCATCGCCCTCGGCCTGAACAATCAAATCGATCGGACCGTGCCACCAGCGTTGGCGCGTCGGGTCCAAGGTGATGCGCTGCGCGTTCATGATCTTCAGCCCAGCATGGGGGGTTGATGCAAAGGCCAGGGTTGGCCGGTGGGTACGTGCCAGACCCGCTGTTGCGGCGCACCGTCGTTGTGCCAGGCGCCGTGCTGCAAACTGTCTTCGAGATTGCGCACAAACCCCATGTGCCCTCCCAACGCCTGATAGTCGGACAAACGCATCGAAAACTCGATCGGTGCCACGATGGCCGGCGTCGGCACAGTCCCGAAACTGCCCCTTGGCATGCGTGTCACATCCGCCATGATCGTGATCCCGCCCCCTGGCCAGACATAAGCCGGGGCCCCACCCATGGTGACATTGACCAGGGCTTTCTTGATGGCCTGCGTCAACCGGATCGGATTGTCCGTGACTCCCGCGCGCAAACTGCCACCCGCACCGGCCAAAAACAGCACGCTGACCAGAGACGGCTCGCAGTTCTCGCCGATGCGCTCGACCACCTGCCGCACCGCCTCCGGCATCTCGGCGGGCTGAGGCCGCAATGCTTCATCCAGCACATACCAGGCCGAATGCTCGCCGGTGGTTGACGTCATCAACAAGCGCAAACCCGGCTTGGCCACGGCCGGATCCCAAGGATCCAAAATGGACAGCGGGTCGCTGATGTCGGTACCGCCCCATCCGTTGCCCGGATTGGCCACCTGAAAATAGCGCCCGGGCGTCGACTTGCGGCCTCTGATTGCAATCCCGCTCGGCGGGATGTCCAGACACCGTCCCGCCTGATGCTCGGACAAAACCCCCGTGATGTGGTCATCGACCACCACCACTTCGTCGCACAGGCCCAGCCATTGCTGGGCAAAAATACCGATCGCCGCCGAGCCGCAGCCAACCCGCATGCGTTGCTCGGGCCGGCCATCCACCACCGGCGCCTGGCCGGCTTGCAACACCACCCGGGCGCCGCCCTCGATGTCGACTTCAATCGCATCCAGATTGCCCAAGCCTTGCATGGCCTCCAGCGTGAAGCGGCCCTCTTTCTTGCTGCCACCGGTCAGATGATGGACACCGCCCAGACTCAGCATCTGCGAGCCGTACTCGGCGGTGGTGACGTGACCGATCACCTCACCCTTGTAACGCACCGGGGCTTGTTCTGCCCCCAAAAAACGGTCGGTGTCGATTTTCACCTTCAAGCTGCAATAGCTGAAGATGCCCTCGGTCACCACCGTCACCATGTCCACGCCCCGCACCTTGGACGCCACAATGAACGGTGCCGGTTTGTAATCGGGATAAGTCGTCGACGCCCCGATGCCGGTCACAAAATAATCGGGGTCATCACCCGCCCCGCTGGCCGTGGCCTGCGCGGGCGTGGCATCGGGCCGGGGCAAGTGTGCCTGGGCACCCGTGTCGGGGCCGGCCTCGCGACGCAACCAGACCACCGGATCGAGCCGCACCAGCACCCCATCCTGGTTGGCATAGCGGTCGCAGGCACCCACCCGCCCCTCAGAGATCTGGCACAGCACCGGGCAGGCGTTGCACTCGACCTTGTTGCGCGCCATCTGCTCATTGCGTGGCGCCGCCCGCTCGATGCCCAGATGCGGCCGGGTTTCTTCGGGGCCGGGCAAGCCGTCACCGTGGGTGTGCTGCGTCATGCTCGGCGCCTTGCGGTTGGATGGTTATCACCAAAAGTCATAAAGGCTGGGCGACAATGCGTTCAGGTTTTTTTGTTCAGTGGAGCGTTTGCTCCATTTTCATGTTGCAAACACTACATGAAATACAATATATTGCAAGCCAGCACTTTCCACAAGAGGGGTGTCACGGTGTCGCCGTGGCGCCTCAACCAGGGTCCAGCATGAGCGCCTTTCACCAAGAAAAAGTCCTGTCGGTTCACCATTGGACCGACCGTCTCTTCAGTTTCACCACCACCCGCGACCAGGCCCTGCGCTTTTCCAACGGCCACTTCACCATGATCGGCCTGAAGGTCAACGACAAACCGCTGCTGCGCGCCTACAGCATCGTCAGCCCCAACTACGAAGAACACCTCGAATTCCTCAGCATCAAAGTCCCTGACGGCCCGCTGACCTCACGCCTGCAACACATCCAGGTCGGCGACGAGATCATCGTCGGGCGCAAACCCACCGGCACCTTACTCATCGACTACCTGCTGCCCGGTAAAAACCTGTGGATGCTCAGCACCGGCACCGGCATGGCCCCCTTTCTCAGCGTGTTGCGTGACCCTGAAACTTACGAGAAATTCGAAAAAGTCATCCTTGTCCACGGCGTGCGCGAAGTCAAAGAATTGGCCTACCACGACTACCTCACCCAAGAGCTGCCGCAGCACGAACTGCTGGGCGAAATGGTGCGCGAGCAATTTTTGTACTACCCCACCGTCACCCGGGAGCCCTACAAACACCAGGGCCGCATCACCGACTTGCTGGCCACGGGGCAACTCAACAGCGACCTCCAATTGCCTGCCCTGTCGCGCGACAACGACCGGGTCATGATCTGCGGCAGCCCGCAAGTGCTGCGCGACCTCAAAACCATGCTCGAAGCACGGGGCTTCAACGAAGGCAACACCAGCAAGCCGGGTGACTTCGTGATCGAACGCGCCTTCGCCGACCAATAAGCCCCCACCCCCCAACCCCTTCACCCCATGGCCACGGCACGCAAAACCCCTGCGGCAAAGCGTGTCGGGGTGCGTGCCCAGTCGGCGCAAGCCACGCGCGACAAAATCCTCAAAGCCGCCACCCAGGTCTTTGCCAAGCACGGCTACCAGGGCGGCAGCGTCGACAAAATCTCACGCGCGGCCAAATCGGTCGACCGCATGATCTACTATTACTTCGGCAGCAAAGAAGGCCTGTTCACCGAAGTGATCGAAGGCATCTACCGGCGCATGAACGAGGCCGAAGCCCAACTCAGCCTGGATGCCGAAGATCCTTTGGCCGCGCTCCAGCAAGTCATCGGATTCGTCCTGGGTTACTACCGGGAGCACCCCGAGTTCATCACCTTGCTCAACACCGAAAATCTTTTGCAAGGCAGGCACATTGCGCAATCACCCCGCGCCGCCCAATACTCCTCGCCCGCAGTGGGCGTGATCACCGACATCCTGGCGCGCGGTCAGGCCCGGGGGCTGTTTCGTTCCGACTTGCAGGCCCGTCAGGTCTACCTGCTGATCGTCTCGACCGGCTATTTCCTGATGTCCAACCGCTACACCCTGTCGGCTTTTCTGGGCGAACGCGTGGATTCACCCGAAAATGCGCAGGCTTGGAAAGATTTTGTGACCGACGCGGTCTTGCGCACCGTGCTGGTCAAACCTTTAACAGGAGACTCGCATGGCCACCGCAAGCGTTGAAGAAAAATCCGGCAAAGTCGTCATCCGCAACATCGGCTTGTTGCTGTCGGGCGACATCGACCAGCCCATCTTGCCCGCCGACACCATCGTCATCGATGACGGCCTCATCACCGCCGTCGGGCGCGCCAAAGACTGCGACACCGAAGGCGCCAAAACCACCATCGATGCCCGCCAAACCTGCGTCGCTCCCGGCCTGATCGACAGCCACGTCCACCCCGTCTTTGGCGACTGGACCCCGCGCCAGAACCAGCTCGGCTGGATCGACTCGACCATGAACGGCGGCGTCACGACCATGATCTCGGCCGGTGAAGTCCACCTGCCAGGCCGCCCCAAAGACATCGTCGGCCTCAAAGCACTGGCCATCACCGCCCAACGCGCCTTTGCCAACTTCCGCCCCGGGGGCGTCAAGGTGCTGGCCGGCGCACCGGTCATCGAAAAAGGCATGACCGAACACGACTTCCAGGAATTGGCCGCCGCCGGCGTGACCCTGCTGGGCGAAGTCGGTCTGGGCTCGGTCAAAGCCGGCTACGAGGCCAAAGAAATGGTCGCCTGGGCCCGCAAACACGGCATCCAGAGCACCATCCACACCGGCGGCCCCTCGATCCCCGGCTCCGGCCTGATCGACAAAGACGTGGTGCTCGAAGCCGACGCCGACATCATCGGCCACATCAACGGCGGTCACACCTCGTTGCCCGAAGCCCATGTCTGCGAGCTGTGCGAAAAATCCTCGCGCGCCATCGAAATCGTGCACAACGGCAACGAACGCGTGGCCATCGCCGCCGCCCGCGCCGCGCTCGAACTGAAATGCCCGCACCGCATCATCCTGGGCACCGACGGCCCCGCCGGTTCCGGCGTCCAGCCGCTGGGCATCCTGCGCATGATCGCGTTGCTCTCCAGCCTGGGCAACATCCCGGCCGAACTGGTCTTTTGTTTCGCCACCGGCAACACCGCCCGCATCCGCAACCTGCACTGCGGCCTGATCGAAGTGGGGCGCGCTGCCGACTTCGTCTTCATGGACCGGGCCCAACACACCGCCGGCAAGACCCTGCTCGAAAGCGTGCAACTGGGCGACATCCCCGGCATCGGCATGGTGATGATCGACGGCCTCGTGCGCTGTGGCCGCAGTCGCAATACGCCACCCGCCACCGAAGTACCCGTGGTGCTTTGAGCAACGCCTTCAATCGTTCAGGAACAAGGCCTGTAACTCGCTCAAAAAATCAAAACCACGCTCAGTCGGCACCACCCGATCCCCGGTGCGCTCGATCAATCCCTTGACCTCGGCGGCTTGCAAACCGGCCTGAATGCTGCTGATCGGCAAACCGGTGCGCTCAGAAAAATCGGCCAGTGCAAAGCCCTCACGCAAGCGCAAGGCATTGAGCATGAACTCAAACGGCAAATCGGCCCGTTTGACTTCCTCCGCCTGGGCACAGGCCTGCCCCGACAACGCGCCATCGATGTAGCGCTGAGGATCGCGCAGCTTGACGGTGCGCAAGACCCGGTGGGCAAAACTCAATTTGCCATGGGCCCCGGCCCCCAGCCCCAGGTAATCGCCAAACTGCCAGTAATTCAGGTTATGGGTGCAGCGGTGTCCAGGGCGGGCATAAGCGGACACTTCGTAGCGCTGCATGCCCTGCCGGGCGGTAGCCTCGGTGATCACATCGAGCATCTCATAAGCGGCATCGTCGTCAGGCAAAGCCTGCGGCGGGTGCTTGGCAAACAACGTATTGGGCTCAATGGTCAGGTGATACACCGACAGATGGGGCGGCGCAAACGACAACGCCTGCGCCAGATCGGCGCGCAACTCGGCCACCGATTGCCCGGGCAAGGCGTACATCAGGTCGATGTTGTAAGTCTCGAAACTTTGCGCCGCTTCGGCCACCGCCGCCAGCGCCTGCTCACGGTCATGGACACGCCCGAGCGCCTTCAAAAATCGGTCGTCAAAACTTTGCACCCCGATCGACAGGCGCGTCACACCCGCCTGCCGAAACGCCTTGAAACGGTCTTGCTCAAAAGTCCCCGGATTGGCCTCCAGCGTGATCTCGCAATCCGCCACCAGCCGCAAACGCGCCCGCAAATCGCCCAACAACCGCCCGATCCCGGCGGCCGAAAACAAACTCGGGGTACCGCCGCCAATGAAAATGCTCTGCACACTGCGCCCCCAGACCAGCGGCAGGCTGGCATCCAGATCCGCGCACAGCGCATCCAGATACGCCGACTCGGCCTGCGCCAAATCGGTGCCGCGCCACTCGTGCGAATTGAAATCGCAATACGGGCACTTTTTCAGGCACCAAGGCAAATGCACATACACCGACAGCGGCGGCAGCGCCGATAACTGCAAAGTGCCCGGTCGCATCAAATGGGCCAGGTCCAGGTTCATGCCAACCAGCGCTCCTGCATCATTTGAACCATCAGGCGTGCCGCCTGACCCCGGTGGCTGCGCTGATTTTTCAGCTCATTGGGCATCTCGGCAAAGGTCTGGCCAAACTCGGGCAGGTACATCACCGGATCAAAACCAAAACCATTGCTGCCACGGCGCTCGCGCGTGATCAGGCCCGACGCACGACCCACCGCGATCAGCGGCTCGGGGTCATTCGGGTGGCGCACCGCCACCAGCGTGCTGACCAGGGCCGCACGACGCTGCTCGACATCGGCCATCTGTTCGAGCAAAGCCGTCACATTGTGGTCATCCCCCTTGGGATACCCGAACCGGGTGGCGTAATACGCCGTCTGCACCCCGGGCTCACCCCCAAAGGCGTCCACGCACAGACCGGCATCATCGGCCAGCGCCGGCAAACCGCTGTGCGCACTGGCATGGCGGGCCTTGGCCAGAGCGTTTTCCACAAAGGTGTGAAACGGCTCAGCCGCCTCAGGAATGCCCAACTGCCCTTGGGCGATCAATTGCAAGCCCAGCGGGGCCAGCATGGCCTGCAACTCATTGAGCTTGCCCGCGTTGTTCGAAGCCAGCACCAGGTCGCGCATCATGCCGCCAGCGCCTGCGCCTGCAAGGCGATCAACTCGCCGATGCCTTTTTCGGCCAGCGCCAGCAGGCGATCCATCTGGGCCCGACTGAAAGGTGCCCCCTCGGCCGTGCCCTGCACCTCCACAAAATGCCCGGCCGCCGTCATCACCACATTCATATCGGTGTCGCACGCCGAGTCTTCGGTGTACTCCAGATCCAGCAACGGCCAATCGCCCAACATGCCGACCGAAATCGCCGCCACCGGCTGGGTGATCGGACTCTCGGCCAGGCGGCCCTCTTGCATCAAAAACCGCACCGCGTCGCACGCCGCCACATACGCCCCGGTGATGCTGGCGGTGCGCGTTCCGCCATCGGCCTGGATGACATCGCAATCGATGTGCAGCGTCCGCTCGCCCAGTTTTTTCAAGTCAAACACCGCCCGCAGCGAGCGCCCGATCAGGCGCTGAATTTCTTGCGTGCGCCCGCTTTGCTTGCCCCTGGCCGCCTCACGGTCCCCCCGGGTGTGGGTGGCACGCGGCAACATGCCGTACTCGGCCGTCACCCAGCCTTCGCCGCTGCCCTTTTTGTGGCCTGGCACCTTCTCCTCCACCGAGGCCGTGCACAGCACCTGGGTGTGGCCGAACTCGATCAGCACCGAACCCTCGGCATAGCGGGTGTAATGGCGGGTGATTCGCACCGGCCGAAGCTGGTCCGGTTGGCGCTCGGCGCGGGAGGGGGGCAATGCTGGGGTCATGGGGATCACTCAAGTCCAAAGCCGAGATTGTCGGGGATAATCGATGTTTTGGACGAATCCCCCATGGCCTTACACAGCATGACCGGCTATGCCAGTGCCCAACTCGACTGGCCCCCGGCGGATCAGGATGCCCCACGGCGACAGCGCCTGGGTCTGGAGATCCGCTCGGTCAACAGCCGCTTCCTCGACCTGACCGTGCGCATGCCCGACGAACTGCGCCACCTCGAGGCCGGCCTGCGCGAACTCGTCACCCGACAAATCCGACGCGGCAAGGTTGAAGTCCGTCTGCACCTGGAGCGCGCCACCAGCGGCGCCCCGGCCGAGCCCGGCCCCCAACTGTTGCAACACCTCAACCGCTTGCAAGACACGGTTCGCGCCTGGTTGCCCCAGGCCGCCCCCCTCAGCGTCGCCGAAGTGCTGCGACTGGCTGATGCCCAGGGCGGATCGGTCGAACTGCCCGCCGGCACCCTGCAAAATCTGTTCAACAAATTGCTCCAGCAACTACAGGATGCCCGGGCACGCGAGGGTGCCCAATTGGCCCAAGCCCTGCTCGACCGGGTGCGCGAACTCAGCCAACTGGCCCGCCAGGCGCAACCCCTGGTGCCCCAACTGGTCGAGCAACAACGGCAAAAGTTTCTCGAACGCTGGCAAGAAGCCCTGCAACTCGGCGCAGGCGGCGTCACCCCCAGCGCCGCCCAGGACCGCGCCCTGACCGAAGCCACCGCCTTTGCCATCCGCATCGACGTCGCCGAAGAAATCACCCGCTTGCAAGCCCACCTGCACGAAGTCGAGCGGCTGCTGCAACAGCCGCCCGCCGAAGGTGTGGGCAAACGGCTCGACTTCCTGATTCAAGAACTGCACCGAGAAGCCAACACCCTGGGCGCCAAATCAGCCGTGCTCGAAATGACCCGGATATCGGTCGACATGAAAGTCCTGATCGAACAAATGCGGGAGCAGGTGCAAAACCTGGAATGAGCATGGACACATACCCTGGCAACCTCTTTGTCGTCGCCGCCCCCAGCGGGGCCGGCAAATCGAGTCTGGTCAAAGCCCTGATGGAACTCGACTCGCGCGTGCAACCCTCGGTCTCGCACACCACCCGTCCGCCGCGCGGGCAGGAAAAACACGGCCGCGAGTACTACTTTGTCTCCGACGACGAGTTTGACGCCATGGTGCAGGCCGGGGCCTTCGTCGAATGGGCCCATGTTCATGGCCGCCGCTACGGCACCTCGCGCAAAGCCATCGAAGAACGCATCACCCAAGGCAGCGACGTGGTGCTCGAAATCGACTGGCAAGGCGCCTTGCAGATCCGCCAACTGTTCTCCAACGCGGTTCTGATCTTCATCCTGCCGCCCAGCTGGGACGAGTTGCGCTCGCGCCTGGAGCGCCGGGGCGAGGACGCCCCCGACATCATCGAATTGCGCCTGAAGAACGCCTCCGAGGAGATGGCGCAGGCCAAGGCATTCGATTTCGTTATAATCAACGAACTTTTTGAGCGGGCGTTGTTTGACCTCAAAGCCGTGGTACACGCCCAACGCCTCAAATATGCGGCCCAAAGCCGCGCCAGGGCCGAAGTCTTCCAAGCCCTGCACCTGACCCCTTAAATCCTGGAGCTGGCACATGGCACGCATCACCGTCGAAGACTGTCTCGAAAAGATCCCCAACCGCTTTGAGTTGGTGCTTTGCGCCACCTACCGCGCCCGCATGCTCAGCCAGGGCCACACCCCCAAGGTCGAGTCCAAGAACAAGCCTGCCGTCACTGCCTTGCGCGAAATCGCCGACGGCAAAATCGGCCTCGAAATGTTGCGCAAAGTTCCCGGCTGATTTCCCCGATACGACTGATTGTGGGTTAAATTACGGCCATGAGCGCCGTCGTCAAACCCATCCTCGCACCCGCCACCCCCGAAGCGGTCAATGCGGCGGCGGCCAGTTTCGCGGCTCTGCTTCTCAAACTCGATTACCTGGGCCCTGACGGCACCGAACAAGTGCGTCAGGCTTACCTCTTTGCCGACGCCGCCCATCTGGGTCAAAAGCGCAGCAGCGGCGAGCCCTACATCACCCATCCCATTGCCGTGGCCGCGCAATGTGCCGAATGGCGCCTCGATGCCCAGGCCTTATGCGCGGCCCTGCTGCACGATGCCATGGAAGATTGCGGCATCACCAAAACCGACCTGGTGCAGCAATTCGGGACCCCGGTGGCCGAACTGGTCGACGGCCTGACCAAACTCGACAAACTGCAATTCAACACCCGCGAAGAAGGGCAAGCCGAATCCTTCCGCAAAATGCTGCTCGCCATGGCCCGCGACGTGCGCGTCATCCTCATCAAACTGGCCGATCGCACCCACAACATGCGCACCATGGGCGACATGCCGCGCGCCAAATGGGGCCGCATCTCGTCTGAGACCCTCGAGATCTACGCCCCCATCGCCAACCGCCTCGGGCTCAACGAAACCTACCGCGAATTGCAGGACCTGTCGTTTCGCCACCTCATGCCCTGGCGCTACAAGGTGCTCAAAAAAGCCGTCACGCGCTCGCGCAGCCGCCGGCGTGACCTGCTGCAAAAAGTGCGTCAGGACGTCGAACAGTCCTTCGCCCAGGCGGGGCTCAAAGTGCGCATCCACGGCCGCGAAAAAACCCTTTTCTCCATCTATCGCAAGATGGACCAAAAGCACCTCAGCTTCGCCCAGGTCACCGACATTTACGGCATGCGACTGATCCTGCCCACGCTGATCGACTGCTACACCGCCCTGGGCGTGCTCCATCAACTGTACAAACCGGTGCCCGGTCGCTTCAAAGACCACATCGCGATCGCCAAACTCAACGGCTACCAGTCGCTCCACACCACCCTGGTCGGCCCCTCCGGCATCAACATCGAATTCCAGATGCGCACACAGGCCATGCACGTGGTGGCCGAATCGGGCGTCGCCGCTCACTGGCTCTACAAAGCCAAAGACCCGCAAGGCGAACAAGCCAACCAACTCGGGGCCCAGTGGCTGCAATCGCTGCTCGACATTCAGGACGAAACCCACGACGCGGTCGAATTCTGGGACCACGTCAAAGTCGACCTGTTTCCCGACGCCGTCTATGTCTTCACCCCCAAAAGCCGCATCCTGGCGCTGCCACGCGGCGCCACCGTGGTCGACTTTGCCTATGCGGTTCACACCAACATCGGCGACCGCACCATGGCCGGCAAAATCAATGGCGAGCAAGTGCCACTGAGAACCGAACTGCGCAATGGCGACGTGGTTGAAGTCATCACCTCCTCTGTGGCCGCACCCAATCCCGCATGGCTGGGCTTTGTCCGCACTGGCCGTGCCCGCTCCCGCATTCGGCACTACCTCAAATCGCTGGCCCAGAGCGAGTCCGAACAACTGGGCGCCAAATTGTTGGCTCAAGCCCTGCGTGCCGAAGGTTACGACCGCCTGCCCGAAACAGGCGGCGGCCATCAGGCCATGTGGGACAAACTGTTGCGATTCACGGGCAACAAAACCCTGCCCGAGTTGTTGGTCGACATCGGCTTGGGTCGCCGAGTCGCCCCCATTGTGGCCAAGCGACTGGTCGCCCTGCTGGCTGACCTGGGCGAAAAACCCGATCCGCTCCTGCTCACCCGCGAGCGCTTCATGGCCCACGAAACCATCTCGCAAGGTGCGGTCATGGTCGATGGCAGCGAAAACGCATCCGTCCAATACGCCCCTTGCTGTCACCCTTTGCCCGGCGACCCGATCATGGGCTATTTGGGCCGTGGAGAAGGCCTGGTGATCCACACCGAAGACTGCGCCGTCGGTCAAAAACTCCGACACAAAGACAGCGAGCGGTTCATCGCCGTCGAATGGTCTGACGAACCTGCGCGCCCCTTCGAAGCCCCCATCTCCGTCAACGCTGTCAACGGCAAAGGCCTATTGGCCCAAGTTGCCAGCGCAATCGCCAAAGCCGAAGGGGACATCACCCAGGCCCATACCGGCAGCGGCATCGGCACCGCCGAAACCATCGACCTGCGCTTTGTCGTTGCCGTGCGCGATTTGCCCCATCTCGAATCGGTCTTGCGCAGCCTGCGCCGCTGCCCGCCCGTCAGCCAGGCCAAACGGCTGGCTCACCTTTGAGCCGGGCGATCCCTGCCCTGGGGCATCAGGTTCGGGCTGGGCTGGGGTAGCGCACCTGCACCACCTCGATGGTTTGCGGGCCTTGCGGCGTCATCAGCGTCACCTCATCGCCCTCGCGGGACTTCAGCAACGCCCGCGCAATCGGTGACACCCAACTCACCTGTCCTTGCAGACTATCCGCTTCATCCACCCCCAGGATCGTCACCGTCCGCTCGACCCCATTGGGCTCGGCATACGTCACCGTCGCGCCAAAAAACACCTGATCATTACCGTGATGCAGACTCGGATCGGCCACCTCAGCAATCTCCAACCGCTTCGTCAAAAAACGGATGCGGCGGTCAATCTCGCGCAACCGCTTCTTGCCATACAAATAATCACCGTTCTCCGACCGATCGCCATTGCTCGCCGCCCAATGCACCACCTCCACCACCTTCGGCCGCTCGTCATCGATCAGCGCCATCAACTCCGCCCGCAAACGGGCATAACCCCCTGGCGTGATGTAATTCTTGCTCCCCGAAGGCAACGGCGCTGCCGCACCCTCCTCCTCATCCTCGCCATCGCTCTCTTGTGTAAACGCCTTGCTCATCCCCGCATTCTAAAAAAACCTAACCTGTCCCCAATTTCTTCCCCGTTGCCAAAAAACAACCATTAATTGGGGTCAGACCCCAATTACCCATTAAAGCGGGGGCAGGGGGACTGGGCGTTGCAAGACGTCTTGGCTGAGCCACAGGGCACTGCGGCGGGCGCGGTCGGCGACCAGGTCCAGCGGCAATTGCTGGTAGTCATCGTTGAAGACTTCAAAGCTGTAATCGCCGCTGTAACCCAGACGCTCAAGTCGCCAGACCATGTCCACCAGTTGCGTCGTGTGCGCCCCCTCGCCGGGAAACACCCGGTAAGTGCGCGCGGTATTGATGCGATCCTCGACGGTCGGAGTTTCGCGCCACATGAAATCGGACAGCTGAACCAAAAAAATCCGCTCCGGGTCCAGTTCGTCGATCACCGACATCGGCGTCTGCGTAGCCAGCAGGTGGAAGGCGTCGAGGCCCAAACCCAAATTCGGCATGTCAGCACGCAACACCAGATCCCAGGCGGCACTCACCTCTTGCACGGCGCGCCCCCAGGACAAAGCCTCGTATGCGATCCGAATGCCCAAAGGCAGCGCCAGCATGGCAAGCTGGGTGAGATCATCAGCCATGCGCTCGGGGTCGTCGCTGGCGTGTTTCGAGGTGGAAGAACACGCCAATAAAACCTGTGCCCCCGTGTCAGCGCACATCTTCAGCATGGCTTTGGCCACGTCCACTTTGTAGGCGTGCAGCGGCCCGGACAAGCCTTCAAAGTCCCGCAACACCTGAAACCCGGTGGGGCGCAAGCCGCTGGCGCGCAAGGCCGCGGTGGCACCGGGCACGCCTTGCGGATGACTGACCAGATCGCGCGCCATCAGCATGACCTGCTCAAACCCGGCGGCACGCATGGCCTGCAGTTTCGACTCCAGGCTCCCCGTCAAGGTGATGGTGTCCATGCCAAACCCGCTGATCATGTTCATGGGCGACCTCTCTCAGCGATGAACCAATTCGAACGCCACACCCGCCACCGCACTGCGCGTCAAAGCGCCGCGATCCTCAGGGTGCAGGTGCGCCGACTCGACAAACTCCACCCCGCGGGCTTTGAGTTGAGCCACCACACCGGTCACATCCGCAACGCCCAGACCGACACGCTGCAAACACTCCATGTGCGACGCTTCGGCACCCAGTTCCAAGCCTGGATCCGGCTCGACCAATTGCCACAAGAAATGTCCCCCCGGGCTGCGCATGAGCTTGCCCTTGGGCATGATGCCAAAACGCTGCTCGTCAGGCATGGCGGCAAAATCAAACAGGCGTTCGTAATAGGCCAGCCAATCGGCACTGCGACCCGCCCCCACATACTGGACGATGCCGAAATAATCCATGCCTCCCAAGGCGGCTGGACGTGCCGGCACACCCGCAATGGGTTTGAAGTCGATGTCAAAAATGGAAAACTCTTGCCAACGATCGACAAAGTAAAAACGACTGCGTCCGGGACCGTGAATGGCCGGGATGTGCAACTCCATCGCCTGCGCCCGGCTCTCCACGCCCCAGGCGCCCAACTGCAGGCAACGCCGGTGCGCCTGCATCGCATCTTGGACCCGAAAAGCGACCGCTGAAAGCACCGGCCGATCGCCATCCACTTGAGACTCGGGCAAACTGGCATTGACGACCAGGTTCATGTCACCTTGGCGGTACAACACCACCTCACGCGAGCGATGTCGGGCCACCGCCTGAAAACCCATGCTTTCCAGCATTTGACCCAGGGCCTGCGGCTGGCGCGTCGCGTATTCGACGAATTCAATGCCGGCGATGCCCAACCGGTTCGGGGCTTCAGGAATGTGTTCCAGGTCTGTGTTCGGCATGTCTTGCTCCTTCAGGCCAACTCAGGAATGCGGGCCACATGACGCAAATGCTCTGCCGAAGTCGAAGGCAGGCCAAAAAACGCCAAATAGGCTGGAATCTGCTCAAACAGCATGTCCAAACCCAGTTGCACCGGGCAACCCAGTGCCTGGGCCGCGCGCACCAGCGGCGTGGGCGTGGCACTCAGCACCACTTCACCGACCCAACAAGACGGAGCCAGTCGCTCCAGGTCGATGGGCGGGGCATCGCCGGGGCGCATGCCCAGTGGCGTGGCGTTGACCACCAGATCCATGCCTGCGGGGTCGGGCAAACCGCAACGCACCCGCACGTCCGGTCGATGGGTTTGCAGCCGCTGCACCAGCGCACGCGCCGCTTCCGGATTGACATCGGACACATCCATGGCCGCCAAACCCGCCTGCACCAACGATGCCGCGATCGCGCTGCCCACCCCCCCGGCGCCCACCACCAGGGCGCGCTTGCCGCGCAGATCAAATCCCTTGCGCTGCAAGCCGCGGACAAATCCGATGCCGTCAAACATATCGCCCACCAATCGCCCGTCGGCGGTCTTGCGCACTGCATTGCACGACCCCGCCATGCGCACCGTGTCCGACACCTCATCGACCCACTCCAGCACCGACACTTTGTGCGGCATGGTGATCAGGGCACCGCGCACATTGTCCAGACTGAAGACGGCTTTGAAAAAAGTCGGGAAGTGCGCTGACTGGCACGCCATCGGCACCACCACCGCCGGGATCCCCGCCTGCTCGAAATAGGGGTTGTAGATCAGCGGGGACTTGAATGTGTGCGTTGGATAGCCGATGTGGGCGATCAACTCGGTACGACCATCGATCATGAAATCACTTTCGGGACTTGGTGCGGGCTTTGTCCAGATCGGCTTGCAACTCCTTGACCAAATCTTGCCCCACGGTCACGCCATATTTGGCCGTCACGGGGCGGAGTTTGTCGCGCAACTTGGACAATTCGGTCTCGTTGAACTGGGTCACTTGCATGCCGTTCTTCTTCAAGGTTTCGACCGCACTGGACACTGCACCTCGGGCCTGGGCGCGTTGGTACTGGGCGGCTTCCACCGCCGCCTGAGCCACCCACTTTTGTTGCTCAGCGCTCAGACCATCCCAGAATTTCTTGCTGATCAACACCGATTGCGGGTTGTATTGGTGATTGCTGATCACCATGTGCTTTTGCACCTCAAAAAACTTGTTGGCTGCGATCACAGTTTCCGGATTCTCTTGACCGTCAATCGCTTTTTGATCCAATGCCGAATACACCTCAGGGAAAGGCAACGGGGTCGGGTTGGCGCCCAAAGCCTTGACCCAGTCAACGTTGATCGGGTTGGGGATCACGCGCAGCTTCAAGCCTTCCAGATCCTCCACTTTCGTGATGGCGCGCTTGCTGTTGGTGATCTGCCGAAAACCCAACTCGAAGTAAGCCAAACCGATCAGGCCCTTGTCGTTGAGCATGGCATGCATCTTCTTGCCAAAGTTGCCGTCGAGCACCGCATCGGCCTCGGTGGCGCCGCCAAACATGAACGGGAAATCGAAGATCGCAAATTCCTTCACCTGGTTGGCCAAAATTCCGGAGTTCATCGACACCATCTCGAGGGTGCCGCCCTGCAAAGCGGCCACATTGGCCTGGTCACTGCCCAATGTGCCCCCGGGAAACACATTGACCTTGATCTTGCCGCCTGACTTGGCCTCGACCAATTCCTTGAACTTCTCCAACCCCATCACGATCGGGTGGCCTTTCGGGTTCTGGGTCGCAAACTTGATGGTTTTTTCCTGGGCCTGGGCCCAACCCGCAGCGCCCAGGGCAGCGACCACCAGCACAGATTTCATAAACAGGCGTTTCATGTTGACTCCTTGGAAAAAAAACACTCAATAAAACCAGCGAGCCGGCACCATCACCAGCGCTGGAAACATCACCATCAAAAACATGGCCACAAACTGCACGAGCATGAAGGGCATGACGCCACGCGTCACCTCGTCCATGCGCAAACGACCCACGCCCGCCACCACATTGAGCACCGTGCCCACGGGCGGCGTGACCAAACCGATGGAGTTGTTGATGATGAACAACACCCCGAAATACACCGGGTCGATCCCCGCCGCCTTCACCAGTGGCATCAGCACAGGCGTCAAGATGAGAATGGTCGGGGTCATGTCCATGGCGGTGCCCACCAGCATCACCAGGATCATGATGGCCAACATCAACCACTTGGGATGGTCGAGCAAAGGTTGCAACAACCCCACCAACTGATCGGGCAACTGGGCCACCGTGATCATCCAGGCCGACACCATGGCGGCCGCCACCAAAAACATCACCACCGCACTGGTGCGCGCCGACACCCGCAACACATCAAACAGCTGCCGCCAAGACAACTCGCGGTACACGACCATGGCCACGAACATGGCGTACACCGCCGCCACCACCGCCGCCTCGGTCGGGGTGAACACCCCCATCCGCAACCCCACCAGGATGATGATCGGCAACAACAGCGCCCAGCCCGCGTCGATGAACGCCCTGAACACCTGAGCCGCACTTTGCCGCGGCGGTGGCTGCAACTGCTCCTTGCGCGACAACCACCCCCACATCAGCCACAAACTGGCCCCCAGAATCAGTCCGGGAACGATGCCGGCCAAGAACAGTTTGGAAATCGACACATTGGCCGCCACGCCAAAAATCACAAAACCGATCGAGGGCGGGATGATCGGACCGATCACGCCACAAGAAGCGATCAGACCTGCACTGGTGCGCTTGTCATGCCCGGCCTTGACCATCATCGGCAGCAACAAAGCCGTCAGGGCCGCTGCATCGGCCACCGCCGATCCCGACAAGGCCGACAGCAAACAGGCGGCAATGATCGTCACATAGCCCAACCCGCCCCGGATGTGCCCGACCAAAGCCAGCGCGAAATTCACAATCCGCCTCGACAACCCACCGGTGTTCATGACCTCACCGGCCAGCATGAAAAAAGGCACCGCCAAGAGCGGAAAACTGTTCGCCCCTTCGAGCACGTTTTGCGCCAGAATCTGCGCGTCAAACATGTCCAGGTGCCACATCAGGGCAGCCCCCGAGAGCAGCAAAGCAAAGGCGATCGGCACCCCCAAGGCCATGGCCAGCAACAACGAACCCAGAAAAACGGCCAATGTCATGGCGCTCTCCGTTGTTCGGCCGCGACCGGTGGCGGGGCATCCACCGGCTCCTCTTCCGACTCGCGGACGCCAATCAGCTCGGCATCCGACACCTGGCCACGCCGCAAGCGCCACAGGTTGTTGATCAACACCAAACCACCGAGCACCGCCAGCACCAACCCCGGGGCGTAGAACCAGCCCATCGACACCTGCATCACCGCACTGGTGGCGCTCAGGTTGATGCGCACCAACTCCAGACTGCCTTGAAACAACAACCCGCACACATACAGCATCAACACGTGCCCGATCACAAAAAGCACCCGTTTGCCGCGCCGACCCAAGCGCGATACCAAAGCATCGGTGCCCAGGTGGGCCCCATCCTTCATCGCCACGATGGCTCCCAAAAAGGTCAGCCACACAAACAGCCAGCGCGACAACTCCTCCGAAGTGGTGATGCCCGAATTAAAACCGTAACGCAACACCACATTACCAAACACCAGCACGACCATGACCGCCAGGGCCAAGGCCAACAGGGCATCGATGCATCGGCCCAGGGTGTTCAGCAGTGAGGTCAACATGGATTCAAAAACGGGTTCAGAACCCAAAATGTACTAACTGGTTAGTTTGAAGAGGATCAGCATAAACCCTGATTTTTAACCGAATCACTGGCCTACAAACCGCATCACCATGTCGACCACCTGCGCCTTGTCGATGGTGTGCGCCAAGCCCTGCCCGGCTTTTTTCTGAAAAATCGCCCCGAATGTATGCCGGTTGGAGACATTGAAAAAAGCCAGCGCCGAAATCAGGCCATGGATTTGCACCGGGTCCAACCCGGGCCGGAAGACCCCTTGTTCCACGCCCCGTTGATAGAGGTCTGAAATGGTGTCAATGACGGGCAGGTTCAGCTTCTTGATGCCCTTGCTTTGGCGGATGTATTCCCCCCGCAAGATGTTCTCCGACATGACCAGCCGGATGAAGTCCTCATTTTCCCGGTGCCGGTCATACGTGAAGGCGACCAGCTTTTCCAGCGCATCGCGCGGCGCCAAATCGCTCAGGTGCAAGCCTGACTCGATGTCGCGGGTACGCCGGTACGCATCTTCCAGCACCGCCAGGTACAGCCCTTCTTTCGAGCCGTAGTAATAGTAGATCATGCGCTTGCTGGTGCGGGTGGCATCGGCAATCGCATCGATGCGCGCTCCGGCCAGGCCCTTATCGGCAAACTCGACACTGGCCACCTGCAAAATTTCAGCCATGGTGCGCGCCGGGTCGTTGCGCCGCGTGCGAGCAGGGCGGGAAGAATGTACGGCCTGGTTCATCGCGGCAGTATATGCCGAGGTCAACGACAATAGCCCTTTCACCTTCCCCACCCGTTGCCCATGGCCCTGAAATCCACCGTCTACAAAGCCCAGCTCTCCATCGCCGACATCGACCACGGGTATTACGCCGATCACGCCTTGACCCTGGCCCGCCATCCCAGCGAAACCGACGAACGCATGCTGATTCGCCTGCTGGCCCTGGCCCACAACGCTCACATGCTGCAAGACATGTGCAACGGCGACGGCACACTGTCGTTCGGGGCCGGGCTGTCGGATCCGGATGATCCGGATCTGAGCCTGAAAGACTACACCGGCCAAATCCGCCTCTGGGTCGAAGTGGGTCAACCTGAAGACAAACCCCTGGCCAAGGCCTGCCAGAAGTCCGATCTGGTCCGAGCCTATCCCTTTCACCATGCCGCCGAGGTCTGGTGGCGCGGCCTGGCCGACAAAGTTCAGCGCCTGGACAAACTGGAAGTCTGGCGCGTCCCCACCGAATCCAGCCAAGCCCTGTCCCGCATGGCCGAACGCAGCATGAAATTGCAAGCCACGGTGCAAGACGGCGCAATCACCTTCTCGGGGGACAGCGACAGTGTGCACATGGAGCTGCAGCGCTGGAAGTGAAGGGGCATGGCCGCCGACTGGCAGCGCCCGACCCGCTGACCCTCAACACCCCAGCGGGAGTCAGTTCACCTGGTAAACGCTGATGTGCACGGCGTCCGGCAAACGCAAGCCGACGCCGACAAACTGATGCTGCGCCAACCACTGCCAACGCGGATGCGCCGCCTCGAAACGGGGCTGGCAGCGAAAGTACACCCGCTCCGGCGACACCGGCTCCCCCCGAATCAGGCGCGCGCCATCTTCGGCACTGGTCACCCGCAATGCAGCGTTATGCACCCAGATGCGCGCCCCATCGTCGAGCTCCAGCACGTACCGCGCGTCCAGATGCGCCTGAGTTTGGCCGGCCAGGATCAACTGAAAATCGGCCCCGCCGGCCAAAACCCGGCCCTGCATCGACGCCCCCTCCACCAACCCGCCGGTGATCGGGATCAAGCGCCGCAGGCCCATGTCGGTCTGCCCCACCTCGATGGGCGTGCCAATCTCCACGGCGATGTCACAAACATGTTCAAGTCGGGGCTGGGGCAAGCGCATGGGCAAAGTCCTGGTGGGCGGCATGAAAATCATAACCAGTTCGGACCTCAAGCCCACAAAAAAGCCCGAAGTCGCAAGACTTCGGGCTTCGGGCAAAGGTGGCGCGGCTGGCAGGATTCGAACCCACGACCCCTTGGTTCGTAGCCAAGTACTCTATCCAACTGAGCTACAGCCGCGCGAATCCGAGAGTATAGCACTTCCAGCGCCGCCCGACACCCCAAAACCCTGACTTTAAAAGCTTACGGAAAAAGGCCTTTTTGAAAAAGCTTATTGCGCCAAGGGGATTCCCTCTTTACAAAAAATTTACAGAATTTGGCTTGTCGTTTCTCTCCAAGGCTCACCCATGTCATCTGTCTGCCGCGTTTGTCAAAGCCCTGACGTGCACCCCTTCACCCGCCGCGATGCCAAAAACGGCCAAACCATGACCCTGATCCTGTGCCAGGGTTGCAGCCTGGTTCAAGTGACCCAACTCCCGGCCGCCGTCGAATTGCACCACTACTACAGCCAGTCGTACCGCCAGGACTACAAACAAGCCCACACCCCCGCCAACAAACACATCGTCCGGGCCGCCCAAGCCGCCCGCGAGCGCCTGCGCTGGATCCAGCCTTACCTGGCCCAACCTGCCCCCGAATTGGTCGATATCGGGGCCGGAGGCGGTGAATTCGTCTACCTCAGCCGCCGGCTGGGTTGCCGCAGCCGGGGCCTGGAGCCCCACGAGGGTTACTCAGACTTTGCCCGCACGGCCTACGACGCCCAAGTCGAGACCGGCGGCATCGAGAACCTGGGACCAGGCTGTGCCGACGTGATCACCTTGTTCCATGTGCTCGAACATTTGCGCGACCCTTGGCAAGTCGTCCACCAGTTGCACCAGGCCTTGCGCCACGGTGGCCTGCTGGCGATCGAAGTCCCCAACATCCTGCAAGCCGACGCCTCACCCCACAACATCTATTTTGGCGCTCACCTGTACTACTACAACGCCCTCAGCCTGGACCATCTGCTGGGCGGCCACTTTGAGCGTTTGTGGTTCAACGACCAGGGCAATCTGCGCGTGATCTATCGCCGTCGCGATGTGCCCATGGCGAGCCGCGCCGTCCCCGCCGATGCGCTCAGCGCTGCCCTGCAGACCTTCCACGCCCGGGGCTGGTGGACCTACCTCACACAAGGCCGTGGCTGGCGCAAGCCCTGGCTGCGCATCCAGCAGCGCCGCCAGGAAAGCCGCTTCAAGCACCTCCCGCCCAAAGCCATCCTGGACGCTGCCCACGCTCTGGCCCTGGAAACGCGCCCGCTCTGACCCGAACCATCAGGTAGGCGACTGCGCCCCCCGCCAGGCACCCCGCAACGGCTGCGCTGGCCGGGTCTGGTTATAAACCTTGTCAAACAGGATTTGGGTCAAATTGCGCGACGACATGATGTTGCTGGTGCGCCCCCCCTCGCGCAACACATAAATGCAATCGGGGTGATTCAGCACCACACCGTAACTGCGGGTCATCCCCGGTGCCTGACACGCCACCCGCAACTGCACCTCGGCCTCCGTGCGCACAAAACACACATCGACCTGCACCCGCAAGCCGTAATCGGCCAACTGCGCGATCAGTCGCGGCCACTCCAGCGCCATCAGGCGGTCAAACTCATTCTCGCGGCGCAACAAAATCATCTCCTGACGCGCCTGGACCTCACTGATCACCATCACCATGTCGTCCTCCTGCTGGATGCACCACTGGCTTTTTTGGTGCATCGCCTCCCCCGTGTTCCCGCAACGGCACCTGTTGTGGTGCATGCGGGCCTGAAATCCGTCCCGCCCATCCATTCAGCAAAGCCTGTGCCAAGTCATCCCGGGCCCATCGCCTGCGCTGAACCCGGACCCCTGTCAGCCCCCTGACGGCCAGCCATGGGGATAATGACCCCATCCCCCTCCAGCAGCACCCCCATGTCCGACCCAGCAGCACCCGACATTCGCCAGACCGTTTTACCGCCCAAAGGCTTGTGGCCCCGCGTCCACCACCATCTGTTCGACCTGAACAACCGACAAGGACTGGCCCAAACCGTTGAAAACGGCGTCGGCTGGCTGATCATCTTCAGCGTGGTGGGCATCATCGCCGAGCACAACCGGGTGCTGGAAGCCCAATTCGGCTCAGCCTTGCGGGTGTTGGATGTCCTGTGTGTGGCCGTCTTCACGCTGGAATACCTGTTGCGTCTGGGGGCAGCGGCGCACGACCCCCTATACGCCGGCCGGCGCTGGGCCCGGGTGCGGTATTTTTTCAGCCCTTATGCCCTGATCGACCTGATCGCCATCGCCCCGTTCTACTTCGCCAGCCTGATCCCGATGGACGTCGAGATGCTGCGCCTGTTGCGCCTGTTGCGGCTGATGCGGATCCTCAAGCTGTCGCGCTACGCCATCCCGGCCTGGCAAGAGTTTCATGCGCTCAATGCGCACCGCAGCTTTCGGGCCAAGGTGTATGCCCTGCTCGAACCCACCGGACACTCGGGCAAGCTGCACACCTACGTCGACAACTTCATCATGTTCTGGGTGCTGATCTCCATCATCTCGGTGGTGCTCGAGTCGGTCGACAGCGTGCAACACGCCTTGGCATTTGAATTTCACGTCATCGACGTCCTCTCGTTTTCCATCTTCACCCTGGAGTACGCCGCCCGGCTCTACTGCGCCCCTGAAAACCCGCAATGGCGCCACCGCTGGTCGCCGCGGCTGGCCTATGCCCGCACCGGTCCGGCGCTGATCGACCTGTTCACCATCTTGCCGTTTTTGCTCGAGAGGCTGCTGCCGCTTGACGTCGACCTGCGCTTTTTGCGCGTGTTCCGCTTGGCCCGACTGCTCAAACTGACCCGCTACACCTCGGCCACCAGCACACTGTACAAAGTGGTTCGGCGCGAGTGGCAGGTGATCATGGCCGCCGTGTTCGTCATGCTGCTGCTGGTCGTGCTGACCGCCAGCATGGGCTACATCTTCGAGCACGAAGCTCAACCCGACAAATTCGAAAACATCCCCCAGGCGATCTATTGGGCGGTCGTCACCCTGGCCTCAGTCGGCTACGGCGACATCTCACCCGTCACCCCCATGGGGCGGGCCTTGACTGTTGTGCTTTCGCTGCTCGGCATCGGCATTTTTGCCATCCCGGCCGGTCTGCTGGCCTCGGCCTTCACCGATCAGTTGCGCATCGAGCGCGAAGCCTTCAAAGCCAAGCTGCTGCACGCCTACCACCACAACGAGAAGCTCGACGCCAAAGCCCGGGCTGTGCTGGCCGAAGAAACCGAACGCCTGCATCTCTCGGCCGAAGACGTCAAGCGACTGACCGAAGAAGCCAAAGCCAGTTTTGAAGAACAAAAAAACGAAGAGCGCAAGCAAGTCAAAGCGGTCGTCATCGATCCGGCGGCGCACCCCGAACTGGCCTACGACCAGTTGCGCCTGAGCATCTCGCAACTGCGCCTGCTCAGCCAAGCCTGCGGGACCGAACAGTTGCTGGCCCAGATCGACCCGCACCATGCCGACGCCGAACTCACGCGCCAGATCCTGGCGCTGTTGCGCAATCAGGGGGATGACTCGCAAGCTTGATCAGTACGCCCTGACCGCCCGTCGCTGCCCATGCGCGGGGTCGACTGCATCAGCCCAGCAGCAGCTTCAGGTCGTCGGCCAGCGCCTGCGCGCCCAGTCCATAGCGGGTATAGAGCCTGACCCGCCCCTGCGCGTCGTAGACAAAACTGGCGGCCGTGTGATCCATGGTGTAACTGGTCGCCGTCTTGCCCTCGACTCTTTTGTAATACACCTTGAAGTGCTTCGCCGCCACCGCCAACTGCTCGGCACTGGGCACCAGAGCCACATAGCTGGCGTCAAAAGACTTCATGTACTCGCGCAGCACTTCGGGCGTGTCGCGCTCCGGATCGATGGTGACAAAAATGCCTTGCACCGCCTCCCCCTTGGCACCCAGCATCTGCCGCGCCTGGGTCAGCTCCTGCAACGTGGTCGGACACACATCCGGGCACTGGGTGTAGCCAAAAAACAGCACCACCGCCCGGCCTTTGAAGTCGGCCAATCGGCGCACCCGCCCTTCGGTGTCGGGCAACTCAAAGTCTTGTGCGTAATGGGCCCCGGTGATGTCGATCGACTTGTACTGGGCCTTGGGCGTGCAAGCCGCCAACCAGGGCAATGCCAGGGCACCCCCCAAGAGCAAACGGCGACTGACTGACGGATAAAGGGACAGGCGTGTGTTCACAGGTAATGATCGATCAGAAAAGCCGCAAACAACAGGCTCAGGTGGATGAGAGAGAAACGAAAGGTCTTGCGCGCCAACTCATCGGAGTACTCACGCCAAAGCGCCCAAGCGTAATAGCAGAACATCAGACTCAGGATCATGGCGCTGACCAAATAAAACCAGCCGCTCATGCGATAAATGAACGGCATCAGGCAAGCCGCCAGCAACACCCAGGTGTAGAGCAGGATCTGCAACCGCGTGAACGCGTTGCCATGCGTCACGGGCAACATCGGCAGGCCAGACTTGCGATAGTCGTCCACCCGATAAAGCGCCAAGGCCCAGAAATGGGGCGGCGTCCACAAAAAAATGATCAAAAACAAAATCAGTGCTTCAGGCCCCACCTCACCCGTCATGGCAGCCCAGCCCAGCACCGGCGGCATGGCCCCCGACGCCCCGCCGATCACGATGTTTTGCGGCGTCAGCGGTTTGAGGATCACGGTGTAGATCACCGCATAGCCGACAAATGTCGCAAACGTCAGCCACATCGTCAACGGGTTGACCCAAACGTACAAAATCACCGATCCAATGCCGCACAACACCGCCGAAAACAACAGCGTCTCGCGATCACTCAGTTCCCCCTTGGCGGTGGGGCGCCAGGCGGTGCGCTTCATGCGTGCATCGATGCTTTTCTCGACAATGCAATTGAACGCCGCAGCAGCGCCCGCCACCAGCCAAATGCCCAAACACGCGACAACGGCCAGCCCCACATCCGCCCAACGGGGCGTACCGGGCACGGCCAACACCATCCCGATCAGTGCACAAAACACGATCAACTGGATGACGCGCGGCTTGGTCAGTGCATTGAACTGTCGCCAGCGAGAGGGCAAGGGGTGGGCCGTATTCATGATGGAATTGCAGAGTGTAGGGGCGAATGGGGACGCGCATGCGCCAGTGCCAGAACCAGCACCACCAGCAGGGCAGCGGCGCCTCCGGTGTGGAGCACCGCTGCCACCAGAGGCCAATCCAGCACCACATTGCTCAGTCCGGTGAAAAACTGCAACAACACCAAAGCGGCCAGGGCGCGCCCGTGTGCAAGCAGCCCCACTTGGTGCAATCGCCAACTCGCCACGACCAGCAAGGCGATGACCACATACGCCGCCAGTCGATGGGTGTAATGGATGGCGGTCAGAGCCTCGACAGGCAACAACTCGCCGCTGGCCCGATAGCCCAAAGGCCGCCACCATTCAAAGCCTGCCGCAAAATCCATCGGCGGCCAAAAGCTTCCCCGACAATCCGGAAAAGTATCACAAGCCAAAACCGCATAGTTGGTGCTCACCCACCCCCCCAGGGCAATTTGCACCAATAAAACAATCCCCACCCCCACCAAAAATCTGGCCAAACCCGGGTCACCCGACGGTGACGCCACATTGCAAGGCCCGGAGGTCAGGGCCGCTTGGTGGGCCAATAAAGCCAACAAAATCAACCCACCCAACAAATGCAAAGTCACAATCGCCGGGAATAACTTCATGGTCACCGTCAGCGCGCCAAAAGCCCCTTGCAGACACACCCAGAACAGGGTGAAGGTGGCCCAGCCCACTCTGGCCTGCGGGTCGCCCTGGCGGTGCCGGCGCCAGGCCATGATGCACCAGACCAAAATCAGTCCTCCCACCCCGGTGGCCAAATAGCGGTGAATCATCTCGATCCAGGCCTTGCTGTGCGTCACCGGCCCAGTGGGCATCAGGTCTTGCGCCGCCTGAATCTGATCGCGCGCACCCAAGGGCGAGGCTTGCCCGTAGCAACCGGGCCAATCGGGACAGCCCAGGCCCGAATCGGTCAGCCGGGTGAACGCCCCGAACAACACCAGATCGAAGGTCAGAAACAACATCAACCAGATCAGGCGCGAAGCGCGCCGCCCCGGCGGATCGTGGCGCGAGCGCCAGGCCAGCCAAGCCAGCGGCAGCGCTGCAACCAGTCCACCCACCAGCAACAACTGGGCGGTCGGGCCAAAGTGGTACAGCGGCGTGTCCATGGTCTCAGCGCCCCGCCTTGTCCCAACCTGCCGACGCCCGCAACAGGCGCTCGAGGTCGCGCTTGATGCGGGGTGCGTGCGAGCGGTCGATCGGTGCCGGAAAGCGCATCATCCACTCGCCCATGGGGTCCACCAGATACAGGTGATCGTCCAACCCTCGACCCAGCGCCGGTTGCAGCCAGGCCTCCAGATCGGCCTGTGACACCCGCAACACCGTCGCCTCGGACAAACCGGGCCGAATGGCCTCAGGCACCTCGGCGTTGTCGCGCACCAGCCACACCCAATCCAGCCGGTCGCGCTCGCGCCCCAATCCGGTCAGGATCTGGCGTTGCAGGTACAACCGTTCCTGGCAGCCCTCATCGCAAGCCCCCGGGCCCACGCTGACCAACAACCACTGGTTTTTCAGATCCGGCAACGCCAGGGTTTGCCCCTTCAGGTCGCTGACCTGAACCTGAGGCAAAGACCGGCTGGGCTGAATCAACTCGCCATAGCTCTTGATGTTTTGCGGCCGAATCACATAGTAGGTGAAGTACGACGCGATCACCGGCGCGGCGCACACCAGCAACACCGCCAGCATGCTCCAACGCCCGGCGCGGGTGCGCCGCTGATCGGCTTGCGCCACTTCACCAGGCACCGGCAAGCTGTGCACGGTCAAACCCAACGGTTCGTCGGGGGCGGGGTCAAGGGGCTTACGATCGGCCATGGCGCAAAGGGCGTAAAAAAAGGGTCCACAAAGAAAACAACGCCAAGGCCAGACTCATGGCGAACCACTGGAACGCATAACCTTGGTTTTTGCTGGCCGTGCCGGCTGGCATGGGCCAGTCGCGAATCAAATCCGCATCGGATGGATCGGTCTGCAACAGCACCGCCACCACCGACACCCCCCATTCCCGGCGCAACTCAGCGATGTCGATATTTTGCCGAATTCGGGAAGACCCTGACGCAGCCGCCGGTTCAGCAGATTGCAACTTCAGCCAGGGTGTCGGGGGAGGGGCCAACCGGCCCTGAACCCGCACCAGCTGAGTCGGCTCAGGCACCTTCGGAATGGCCTGAAGGTCCCGAAGGTCACGCGGCACCCAACCCCGCTGCACCAGCACGGCACTTTTGTCGTCGAGCAACAAAGGCGTCAGGACCCAAAAACCGGCCCGCCCCTGGTGGGTGCGCTGATCCAAGAACAAAGTATGGCGATGCATCCAAAAACCCTCGATGCTGACCCGCCGATGCAGTTCCCCCCACAAAGCCGGTTCGGTGGCCAACTCTTTTTCGGACAACACGGGCGCTTGCATTTGTGCATCAATCGCCGCCTGCAAGGCCAGCTTCTGGTCGGCGCGTGACCATTGCCAACGCCCCAGCGAAGCCAGGGTGAAGATGCCGATCAATGCCAGCACCAGCATCAGCCACCATCGCCCACTCCCCTTGCCACTGCGCATAAAATCCTTCAAACAATTAGACTGTAGACAGCCTCATGAAAATCCTCGTTGCCCTTGCTTTTGTCGCCATTTTGGGCAGTTTGGCCTCGGCCCTCATCTACATGATGCGCGACGGTCGCAACGGCGAAGCCAAAACCAGCCGCATGGCCAAAGCCTTGGCCTTCAGGGTCGGATTCTCCATCCTGCTCTTTTTATGCATCCTGCTGGCCTGGAAACTGGGTTACATCCAACCCACCGGCATCCCGGTTCAGTCATAAAAAAGCCAACCCGCAGGTTGGCTCGTTGCATCGATCCAGCCGGCTTACATCCAGTAAACCAGGATATACAGGCCCAGCCACACCACGTCCACAAAGTGCCAATACCAGGCGGCGCCTTCAAAACCGAAGTGACGCTCGGCACTGAAATGGCCCTTTTGCAAACGCAGGGTGATCACCAGCAACATCAGCATGCCCAAAAACACGTGAAAGCCGTGGAAACCGGTCAGCATGAAAAAGGTCGAGCCATACACGCCCGAGGTCAACTTCAGATTGAGGTCGACATAAGCGTGGTAATACTCATAGCCCTGCACGAACAAGAACACCACGCCCAACAACACCGTCAGCCACATGAAGGTGATGGTCTTGCTGCGATCGTTTTCACGCAGGGCATGGTGCGCCACGGTCAGCGTCACCCCTGAAGTCAACAGCAGCGCGGTGTTGATGGTGGGCAACCAGAACGGGGTCATGGTCTGGAACGGCTCGACGATGCCGGCAGGCGACGCCGTCGCGCCAGCGGCCATGCTGGGCCAAATGGCTTTGAAATCGGGCCACAAAATGGCGTTGTTCAAGTTGCCCAACTCGGGCACTGAATGGGCCCGGGCCCACCACAACGCCGAAAAGAAAGCGCCGAAGAACATGACTTCGGAAAAAATGAACCAACTCATGCTCCAGCGATAAGACAGGTCGACCTTGTGGCCGTACATCCCGCCCTCACTCTCGCGGATCGCATCCCCAAACCACTGGTACAGCACCCACAACCAGAACACCAGGCCAAACAGCAAAGAATACTTGCCCCAATCGACCCCGTTGACCCACTGACCGGCACCCAGAATCACAAAAAACAGACCCAGGGCCGCCATGGCAGGATGCCGCGACTCGTGCGGAACATAGTAGTAGGGCGTTGCGCCGCCGTGGTTGCTCATTTGCTCTCCTTCAAGAATTTCCAACGACCCAATTGACGACCAGCATCAATCCGATCACAAACAAGAGACCCGCCACCAGCCCCACACCCAGGATGTGCAAGGGGGTGATGTGGGCGATGTCCTCCTGGAATTCGCTGCTTTTGCGAATGCCCAGAAAAGACCAGCCCACTGCAACGATGGTTCGCCACAGAGAGCCTTTTTTGACGGGGGTCGAGGGCACCTGATCGCTCATGCGCCCTCGCCGATTTTTTGACCCGACTGCGCCGTGGGCGCCGCCGGGGTTTTACCGCCCACCTCAAAGAAGGTGTACGACAAGGTGATGGTGTTCACGTCTTTGGACAACTTGGGGTCGACCACAAAGACCACCGGCCACTCTTTCTTCTCGCCCGGTGCCAGCGTGTACTGGTTGAAACAGAAGCACTCCAGCTTATTAAAGTGCTGCGCCGCCTGACGCGGGGCATAACTGGGAATCGCCTGCGCCGCCATGGTGCGGTTTTGCACGTTCTGGAACTCGTACATCACCGTGACCATCTCGCCCGGATGCACCTGGATCGAGCGCTGCGCCGGCTTGAACTCCCAGGGCCCGCGCGCGTTGGCGTCAAACTCGACCGTGATCGTGCGCGACGTGTCCACCTGTGAATTGCGAGGAGCCTTGGCACGGGCCGACCCCGTCCCGGGCAGCTCACGCTCGCCCAAGGCCAAGATGTTGATGCCCGTGACTTCGCAGATGGCCCGGTACAACGGCACCAGCGCATACCCGAACGCAAACATGCCCAGCGCCACCACCAGCAGCTTTTTGAGCATGTGCGTATTGGCGCGCAAAGACATGATCAGCGTCCGAGCAACAACATTTTGGCCAAAAAGCCCAAGAAGAACACCACAGCCACCGACGCCAGGATCAGACCCAGGCGGAAGTTGCTCTTTTTCTGTTCAGGCGTCATGGCGGGGCTCTTCTCAGCCGATCACCCGGGTCGCGGTGGCGTCAAGCTTGGGCGGGTTCTCAAACGTGTGGAACGGCGCCGGTGACGGCACTTCCCACTCGAGGCCTTCAGCCGCTTCCCAAGGCTTTTGCGGGGCCTTCTCGCCCTGGCCGCGCATGGCAGGCAGCACGATGAACAGGAAGAAGAACAATTGGGTGAAACCGAACACGAACGCACCGACCGAGGCAATGGCATTGAAATCAGCCAACTGCATCGGGTAATCGGCATAGCGACGCGGCATACCGGCCAGGCCCAGGAAGTGCATCGGGAAGAAGGTGACGTTGAAAGAAATCAGCGTGACCCAGAAATGAATCTTGCCACGGGTTTCGTTGTACATCACGCCCGACCACTTGGGGATCCAGTAGTAAAAACCGGCAAACATGGCAAACAGCGAACCGGCCACCAGCACGTAGTGGAAGTGCGCCACCACATAGTAGGTGTCTTGCAACTGGGTGTCGATCGGGGCCATGGACAAAATCAGGCCCGTGAAGCCCCCCATGGTGAACACGAAGATGAAACCCACCGAGAACAGCATCGGGGTCTCAAAAGTCATCGACCCTTTCCACATGGTCGCGATCCAGTTGAACACCTTCACGCCGGTGGGAACCGAGATCAGCATGGTCGCGTACATGAAGAACAACTGCCCCGTCACCGGCATGCCGGTGGCGTACATGTGGTGGGCCCAGACGATGAACGACAAAATCGCAATCGAAGCGGTGGCATACACCATCGAGGCATAGCCGAACAGGCGCTTGCGGGCAAAGGCCGGCACGATGTGGCTGATGATGCCAAAGGCCGGCAAAATCATGATGTACACCTCGGGGTGACCGAAGAACCAGAAGATGTGCTGGTACATCACCGGATCACCGCCGCCGGCAGGGTTGAAGAAGGTGGTGCCGAAGTGGCGATCGGTCAGCGTCATGGTGATGGCACCGGCCAGCACAGGCATGACAGCGATCAGCAAATAGGCCGTGATCAGCCAGGTCCACACGAACATCGGCATCTTCATCAGCGTCATGCCAGGCGCGCGCATGTTCAAAATGGTCACGATGATGTTGATCGAGCCCATGATCGACGAAGCACCCAGGATGTGCATGGCAAAAATGCCTGCGTCCATCGAGGGACCCATTTGCAGGGTCAGCGGTGCGTACAGCGTCCAGCCGGCAGCGGGGGCGCCGCCCGGCATGAAGAACGAACCGGCCAACATGACAGCGGCCGGGATCATCAGCCAGAAGCTGAAGTTGTTCATGCGCGCAAACGCCATGTCAGAAGCGCCGATTTGCAGCGGAATCATCCAGTTGGCGAAGCCCACAAAGGCGGGCATGATGGCGCCGAACACCATGATCAGGCCGTGCATGGTGGTGAGCTGGTTGAACAACTCGGGATTGACCACTTGCAAGCCGGGCTGAAACAACTCGGCGCGGATCAGCAGGGCCATCACGCCGCCCACCATCAGCATGGCGAAGGCAAACAGCAGGTACAGGGTGCCGATGTCTTTGTGATTGGTGGCGAACACCCAGCGGCGCCAGCCGTGCGGGGCACCGTGGTGATCGTCATGTCCGTGATCGCCAGCGACGTGGCCATGGGGGTCGAGAACTGCGCTCATGGTGAATGTCCTTTAGTGTCTCGGAATTAACGGGAAGCCTTGATCTCGGCAGGCTGGACCAATTGGCCGGTCTTGTTGGACCAGTTGTTCTTGGTGTAGGTGATCACGGCGGCGATGTCGGTGTCCGACAACTGCTTCCAGGCCGGCATGCCGGCACCCTGGCCGTTGAGCAACACCTTGATCTGCTTGGCCTTGTCGCTGTCGAGCACCAGGGTCGAGCCGTCCAGCGCCTTGATCGGACCCGCGCCCTTGCCGCTGGCCTGGTGGCAGGCTGCACAATTGGCGGCGTAGACCTTCTCGCCGCGCTTGGCGATCTCATCCAGCGTCCAGACCTTGTTGGAGTCATCCATCTTGGCGGCCATGGCCTTTTGCTGCTCAGCCACCCACTTCGAATAATCGTCTGCGCTCAACACCTTCACATGGATCGGCATGTAAGCGTGCTCCTTGCCGCACAGCTCCTGGCACTGGCCGTAGAAGTCGCCGGTTTTCTCGGCACGGAACCAGGTGTCGCGCACAAAGCCGGGGATCGCGTCTTGCTTGACGCCAAAGGCCGGCACAGCAAACGCATGGATCACGTCATTGGCGGTGGTAATGATGCGGATCTTTTTGTCCACCGGCACCACCAGCGGGTTGTCGACCTTGAGCAAGTAGTTATCGATCTGCTGGCCCTTGGCGCCGCTGTTGGAGATTTCGCGGTGCTCGTTGTCCAGAGTCGAAATGAAACCGATGCCCTCGCCTTCACCCTTGAGGTAATCGTAGCCCCACTTCCACTGATAGCCGGTGGCCTTGATGGTCAGATCGGCGTTGGACGTGTCCTTGGCCGCCACCACCGCCTTGGTGGCGGGCAACGCCATCAGGATCACGATGATGAACGGCACCACGGTCCAGGCGATCTCCACCTTCACCGACTCATGAAAATCGGCCGGCTTGTGGCCCAACGACTTGCGGTGCTTGAAGATCGAATAAAACATCACCCCGAACACCGCCACGAAAATGACCGTGCAAATGATCAGCATGAACCAATGCAACCAGCCTTGCTCTTCGGCGATTTTGGTGACTGCAGGCTGCAGGTTGAGCTGGCGGACCGCAGGCCCCCCGGGCAGATCGTTGACAGCCCACGCAGCGGTGGTCCACCAGGCGGACACAGCCAGCAGGCCGTTGGACAGCCATGCCGAAATGTTTTTGATCATCTTCACTTGAATTGGCCTCAAAAAATAGCGCCTGAAAGGAAGCCACCTAGGGTTACTTCTGATCTGGCGCAACATCAGACTCCGACCTTTGGGATAAAAAGCGGATCACTCGACATTCTAACCAATGAAACCCACTGGGATGAAGGGTTGCTTCGCACAAATTTCAAATTAGTCAGGTCGGAGCATCTTTTTCATTTCACCCAGTGAAATACGGGTGGTGGTATCCACCCGGTGGCGATCCTGAGCCCGCAACGCATGACCGTAGACAATTTCAAATGTCAACAAAAACTGACCCTGCGCTGACCTTTTCGGCCAATGGTTTTGGATCGCCTGCTCCAAACGGACACGCCAACCCTTGCCGCGGCAAGCCGGAAAACGCTGCGGGTGCAAGTTGCGCCCCAACGTGCGCAACTCATCCACCAGCGCCGCAGCGCTGGCGTAACTCAGGGTGATGCGCTCCATGTCCATCACGGGCTCGGCAAAACCCACCTGCACCAGCATATCGCCCCAATCGTGCATGTCGGTCCATGCCGAACCGGCCGCGGGCCAACCCATGAGTTCGTAGACTTGGCGCAACTCCATCAGGCTGTCCGGCCCCAAACCCGAGAACATCGCAAAACCATCGACCCGCAACGCCCGATGCCACTCGCGCAACAGCAACTCGGGCTCGGGATGCAAATGCAGCTGCATGTTGGCCCACACCATATCGACCGGCTCGGGCCATTGCCCGGGCGCGAGCCAAATCGGTTTTTTCTTCCACGGCAACCATGCTTGCAAACCTTGCGGCGACAACAGCTCCCGGCTCCAGCGAACCCGACGCGGCGAAGGCTCATGGACATAGGCTTGCGCTTGCGGATAACGCTGCGCGATCGCCGCATGGACCAGACAACCTCCGATCGACGGGTTGGCATCCACCCAATCGCGCGGCTGCAACTTGATCCAACCCAGCCGCTCTTGCATCCGGCGCGCCACCTCATCGTGCAGCCACGCCGACACCTGGGGCGCGCCCCGGCCTTGCCACCAACGCGCGCACGCCACCGGGTCATGCGTCGGTGGCTGATGGTGAATATCACCCAACGAGGGTTCAGGAGCAGTGTGGTTCATGCGCCGGCCAGTATATTGCGCCTCCCATCCCCCTGATCCCCTCATGATGTCCTGGCGCCATTGGTCCACCTGCAAAGTCTGCCGCCGCTGGCCCACGGCCATCCTGTGCCCCGCTTGTCGCCAGCGCTGGGACCAACCGATCCTGCGTTGTTCGCACTGCGCGGACCATGCGCACGCCACCGACCCGGCGGGCCACGCGTGCCCCCTCAACCCCCGCCATCTCTGGCGCGAAGCAGCCGCCCGCATGGACTACGCCACCCCCTGCGATCAGTGGATCAAAAGGCTGAAATTCGGCGCCGACTGGACACAAGCGCGTGACCTGGCCCGCTTGCTCAACGAGTGCGCCCCCGCCCAACGCTTGCGTGCGCAGGCCGACCTGATCTTGCCCATGCCGATCTCTGACACGCGCTTGCGTGAGCGGGGCTATAACCAGGCCGCCCTGCTCGCCCGACACTGGTGTGGTCGAGACCCCCGGCTGCACATCGACTGGCTGATCAAACATCGCCACACCCCGGCTCAGGCCCAGGCCGACCGGGCACAACGGCTGCAGCAACTCGAAGGCACCCTGAGCTGGGGCACCCCGACCCGGCTGCACAAGCTGCGCGGCGCCCGCGTGCTCCTCGTCGATGACGTCATGACCACCGGCGCCACCCTCGATATCGCCTCCAGCGTGTTGTTACAAACCGGTGTGGCCCAGGTCGACGTGGTCGTCTTCGCCCGCACCCCCTCCCCCTTGGGTGCGGGGCCGGGGGGAGGACTACACTCCCCGCATGTTTCAAATCGTCCTGGTCCACCCTGAAATACCGCCCAACACCGGCAACGTCATCCGCCTGGCCGCCAACACCGGCTGCCAACTGCACCTGATCGAACCTTTGGGTTTTTCCATGGAAGACCGGCTCATGCGACGCGCCGGTCTGGACTATCACGAATATGCCGAAGTGCGCCGGCACGCCCACTGGGACGCCTTCTTGCAGCAGGCGCAGCCCGACCCCCACCGCTGCTTTGCCCTCACCACCCAAGGCACAGGCCATGTGCACGACACCCGCTTTCAAGCCGGTGACTGGCTGTTTTTTGGCAGTGAAACTGCCGGCTTGCCCACTGAGATACGGCAATGGTTTCCAGAAGCACAACGGCTTCGCCTGCCCATGCGCCCCAACCAGCGCAGTCTGAACCTGTCGAACTCGGTGGCCGTCACGGTCTACGAGGCTTGGCGGCAAAACGGCTTTGCTTAGCCCCCCTTAACCCCACACCCTTGGCCTCCCTTCAGCGCCCGTGGCCCGAGTCCTTGAGCCACCGGCCAAAGCCGACGCCCACTTCCGGGTGTTGCAAAGCCAACTCGACCGTGGCCTCCAAAAAACCCATCTTGCTGCCGCAGTCGTAACGCTTGCCCTGATAGTTGTAACCCAGCACCGTTTCATCGCGCAACAAACCCGCGATGCCGTCGGTCAACTGGATCTCACCGCCCACTCCGCGTCCGCCCTGACGGATGCGTTCAAACACACCGGGGGACAGGATGTATCGGCCGGCGACCGCCCAGCGCGAAGGCGCCTGCTCGGGCCGGGGCTTTTCCACCATGCGCTCAACCCGCGTCCACCCCTCGGGCGTCATCGCACCGGCAATCACGCCATACCGCGACACCTGATCCAGCGGCACCTCCTGCACCGCCAACACCGACGCACCGGTTTGCGCATGCACCTGCGCCATTTGCTGCATCACCCCCGGACCGCCCGGCAAGCCCACCATCAGGTCGTCGGCCAACAACACGGCAAACGGGTGCTCACCCACCAGGTGCTCGGCACACAGCACAGCGTGCCCCAATCCCAGCGCGCGGGGTTGGCGCACATAACTGCACAACATGTCATCGGGCTGCACACTGCGCACCAACTCAAGCAAAGCCGCCTTACCGGCTTGCTCCAACTCGGTCTCGAGTTCGTAGGCCGTATCAAAATGGTCCTCGATCGCGCGCTTGTTGCGCCCGGTCACAAAAATCATGTGGCGAATGCCCGCCTGATACGCCTCCTCCACCGCATACTGAATCAGCGGCTTGTCGACCACCGGCAACATTTCTTTCGGGCTGGCTTTGGTGGCGGGCAAAAATCGCGTGCCCAAACCGGCCACAGGGAAGACTGCATGTTGAATTTTGGACATGGCTTTGAATCGTGAATGGAAGTTCAACCCAGGCGCGACAACTGCGCCTGCACCTGGGTCAGGGTCTCGCTGAAATCGGCCACCCGTTTCTTTTCCTGCTCGATGACCGCAGGCGGTGCCTTGGCCACAAAAGCCTGATTGCTCAGCTTGCCCTGGGCCTTGGCGATCTCGCCCTGCAAGCGCGCCACCTCCTTGGCCAGCCGGGCTTTTTCGGCAGCCACATCGATTTCAACAAACAGGCACAGGCGCAAGCCTTCAGCCACAGACACGGCAGCTTGTTGCGCATCGGCACTCCATGCCGCCTCTTGCGCATAGACCTTGACCTCACTGAGCTTGGTCAGTGCCTGCACGGTGGCCGCATGGCCTTGCAACCACTGCGCATCGGCCTCGGTCGTGGCCAATGCCAACAGCGGCACGCGCTGCGACGGCGGCAACCCCATCTCACCGCGCAAGTTGCGGCAAATGTCCACCAACTGCTTCAGTCGCGCGATGTCGGCATCGGCCACCGGATCGATGCGCTCGGGCTGACTGACCGGGTAGGCCGTGATGCTCACCGACGGGCCGGCGCGGCCGGCCACAGGCGCCACCTTTTGCCAAAGCTCTTCGGTGATGAAAGGAATGATCGGGTGCGCCAGACGCAAAATGGTCTCGAGGGTGCGAATCAGCGTGCGCCGGGTGGCCCTTTGCTGCGAAGCGTCACCGGTCTGAATCTGCACCTTGGCGATTTCCAGATACCAGTCGCAAAACTCGTTCCAGACAAAGTCGTAAATCGCTTGTGCCACCAAATCCAGCCGGTAGTCGGCAAATCCCAGCGTCACAGCGGCCTCGGTGCGCTGAAGCTCCGAAACGATCCAGCGGTCCGCCTGACTGAACGACATGTACCCGTGAAAAGGGCCACCCACCGCGCACTCGGCCTTGGTGTGCTCTTTCAGTCCACAGTCATGGCCTTCACAATTCATCAGCACAAAGCGGGTGGCATTCCAGAGCTTGTTGCAAAAATTGCGGTAACCCTCGCAGCGCTTGCTGTCAAAGTTGATGCTGCGCCCCAGCGTGGCCAGTGACGCAAAAGTAAATCGCAAGGCATCGGCCCCATAGGCCGGAATGCCGTCCGGAAATTCCTTTTGGGTGTTCTTTCGCACCTGGGGGGCCGTCTCGGGCTTGCGCAAGCCCTGACTGCGCTTGTCCAGCAGCGGCTCAAGCGCAATGCCGTCGATCAGGTCGACCGGATCCAGCACATTGCCTTCCGACTTGCTCATTTTTTTGCCTTGCGCATCGCGCACCAGACCGTGGATATAGACGTCCTTGAAAGGCACCCGACCGGTGAAATGGGTCGTCATCATGATCATGCGCGCGACCCAGAAAAAAATGATGTCGTAACCCGTGACCAGCACCGTGCTGGGCAAATACAGGTTGTAGTCGCTGGTGTCGGCGCCATCGACCTCGGGCCATCCCAACGTGGAAAACGGCACCAGCGCCGACGAATACCACGTGTCGAGCACATCAGGATCGCGGCGCAAGGTTTTTCCGGGCGCCTGAGCCTGCGCCTCGGCCTCGGTGCGCGCCACATACACCCGCCCCTCCTCGTCGTACCAGGCCGGAATCTGGTGCCCCCACCACAATTGGCGCGAAATGCACCAGTCCTGGATGTTGTTCATCCACTGGTTGTACGTATTGACCCAGTTTTCCGGGATGAAGCGAACCTGCCCGCTTTGCACCGCATCGATGGCCTTTTGGGCAATGCTCTTGCCCGTCGGGTCGCCGGAGCTGACCTGCGTCATGGCGACAAACCACTGATCGGTGAGCATGGGTTCGACCACCTGACCGGTGCGGGCGCAACGCGGCACCATCAGCCGATGCTTTTTGATCTCGACCAACAAGCCCTGCGCTTGCAAATCAGCCACCACCCGCTTGCGCGCCTCGAACCGGTCGAGGCCGCGATAGGCCTCGGGGGCCTGGTCGTTGATCGTGGCATCGAGATGAAGAATGCAGATCATCGGCAAGCCATGGCGTTGACCCACCGCATAGTCGTTCACATCGTGGGCAGGGGTGACCTTCACCACCCCGGTTCCAAACGCCTTGTCCACATACGCATCGGCGATCACCGGCACCGTTCGGCCGCTCAGGGGCAGCCGCACCTGCTTGCCGACCAAATGGCGATAACGCTCATCTTCGGGGTGAACCATCACGGCGGTATCGCCCAGCAGGGTCTCCGGACGGGTGGTGGCCACCACCAGCGACTCGGCACTGCCCTCTACCGGGTAGCGGATGTGCCACAACGAACCGTCTTCCTCTTCACTCTCCACTTCCAGGTCAGACACCGCACTCATCAGCACCGGATCCCAGTTGACCAACCTTTTGCCCCGGTAAATCAAGCCTTGCTCGTACAGGCGCACAAACGTCTCGGTCACCACCTTGGACAACTTGTCGTCCATCGTGAAATATTCGCGCGTCCAGTCGACGCTATCGCCCATGCGGCGCATCTGTTGCGTGATGGTATTGCCGCTTTTTTCCTTCCACTCCCAGACTTTGGCGATGAAATTCTTGCGCGCCTCTGGCGGGCTGGCGCCCATGTCATGCCGGCTGATACCCTGCTCCTGCAACTGGCGCTCGACCACAATCTGGGTCGCGATGCCTGCATGATCCGTGCCCGGGATCCACACCGTGTTGTGCCCACGCATCCGGTGAAAACGCGTCAGGCTGTCCATGATGGTCTGGTTGAACGCATGCCCCATGTGCAGGGTGCCGGTCACATTGGGCGGGGGCAACTGAATCGCAAACCCCGGTTGACCCGCCTCGGGCTGGCCCGTGCCCCGATGGCCCGCCGACCCATAGCCCCGGCGCTCCCATTCGGGCCCCCAATGCGCTTCGAGGGAAGCAGGCTCAAACGATTTGGACAGGCTTTGCAGTGCGGGCTGATCTGGGGTGTGGCTCATGAAAATGGCTGGAGTGAGGGCGCAAACCGCTGATTTTAACGATGACCCGCCCCCTGACAGATCAGTGCAGGAACTTGAAGGCGCTGAGCATGAGACCGGTCGTGGCCACCTGAAAGCCCATCATCTTCCAGCCTTGATCGTGGATGTAGCGCATCAAACGACTTTCGAGTTGGATCATCTCTTGCCGCAACTCGGACTTCATCTCGCCCATTTCTTGTCGCAACTCGGACTTCATCTCGCCCATTTCTTGTCGCAACTCGGACTTCATCTCGCCCATTTCCAGGCGCAACGCCGTCTTGATTTCAAGCATCTCGCTGCGAAGACGGTTTTCCAGGGCCACGCCATCGGCTCTGGTCATGGGGACTGAGTCGGGGATCATGACAGTCATTTTTTTTGATTCTTTCTCAAATTCAAGATCATTCATTTGAATTCAAAAGTATTCAATTCGTCAAGCCCTGACCTCTAAGTTGTGCATGCGTCACAAGCACGACCGCGCTTCAAGCGACGGCCAAAGATCGCGACAGCGCACGAATCAACGCACCGTCGACGGCATGACCCGTTGCCGCCAGATAAGCATCAGGGCGCACCAGCGCCCAACGCTGGTCGAGCGCACGGCACGCCTGCCGGACATGCCCCCGATCATCGACGATGTGCTCCAAAGCCTGGGCCGCATCACCGGGCATGCACACTTGCACCACCCGCAACATCGCCATGGACTGCGAGAGTTGCCGCAACTTGCCAAGCTCCGCCTGCGTCAATGCCCCCCAAACCAGCAACAACATCGCACCATCGGCCCAATCGATCAGTTGATTGAACTGCCCCGCGCGACCATTGGCCCAGCGCAAAGCCACGTTTTGCACCGACACCCCACCGCCTGCACAAGCCGGACTGCGACTGTAGGTGTTGGCCTCTGCCATGCGACCCGTGTTGACCATGTTGCGCGCGAAGCGGTGCTTTTTGGCCAGCGCCAGAGTGGCTTGACGAAACAACTGAGCCGCCGGCTCGGCAGGCCGCAAAAAACGCACTGTCCGGTTGGTCACCAGAACGTTGCGTTGCGCGGCCTCCAGGCGCTCATCGTGATAGGTGTTCAGCAGCGACTCGGGGGCCAACCCGCGCAACACCGCCGCCAGTTTCCAGGCCAGGTTGTCGGCATCGGCAATGCCTGTATTGCCGCCCCGCGCACCAAAGGGACTGACGATCTTGGCCGTGTCCCCCATGAAAAACACCCGCCCCATGCGCATCTGACGCACGCAATGGCTTCGGTAGGCATAGGGACCGACCCAGACGATGTCGCATTGCACATCCTCACCAAACTGGCGCTGCAATCGCTCGCGCACCACATCCTCCCGGCTCACATAAGCCGGGTCGGCGTTGGGTGCCATCTGGTAATCGATGCGCCAAACCTCGTCGCCCATCAGGTGCTGCCAAACCGCCCGATTCTCATTGAAGGGCGCTTCGATCCAGGTGTGGCGCTCGGTAGGCGGCGTGGTTTTGAACCTCACATCGGCGATGCACCAGCGGTCATCGCCCCGTTTGCCGTCGAGCTGAGCACCCACCCAGGCATGAAAAGGGGTGTGCGAGCCAGTGGCATCGATCACATGCTCGGCCTCGATCTGGTAGTTGCCCTGCGGAGTCTGCACCGTCAGCAAGGCGCGCTCGGCATTTTGCTCAAACTCGACCACCCGCGACGACCAGCGCAAATCCACACTGGGCCGCTGGCGATTCAACTCGGCGATGCGCTCGACCAGATAGCCCTCGATGTAGAACTGCTGGATGTTGATGAAGGCCGGTTGCTGACTCAGGTTGAACGCACTCTGCGCTTTCAGGTCAAAACTGAACACCTCGTCGTCGCCGGCAAAGGTACGGCCCACGCTCCACTCAATCCCTTTGGCCGCGATGCGGTCAAACACGCCATAGCGCTGGAAAATTTCCAGCGACTTTTGGGTGTAGCAAATCCCCCGCGACGAAGCGCCCTTGACACCCACCGTGTTGTCCTCGTCGAGCAACACCGCTTGGACACCGAGCTTGGCCAGCCCGCAAGCCAGCGTCAGGCCGCTGATGCCGCCGCCCACGATCACCACCGGGTGCCGGCCCACCCGCCGGTCTTGCAATTCCGGCGGAGCCACAAAGGGGTACTCGGGCAAGGCATAACCCGTGCCCTCGGTGAACTCATAGCCGTTGGTGTAGGCCACATCGGCGAAAGCGGTGGATGATTCATTCATGATGTCTTCTCAACGACAGACTGAAATTCACTATAACGCAAAGGCACTCCTTGAACACCCCCGCTTTGTGGCCATTGACCATGACCCGGCGCTCGCTGTGCCTTTCGACTGCGCAGGCCACACAAACTGCCCGGTTCTTGGAACGGGGCCCACGTTCAACGTGGCCACAAGACCCAGTGATTTGATAAACCTTTTAAAACAGCCAACCCATAGCCACACCCTATTGAAGGGATAAATACATGCAATTGGACGCTCCGAGCGCGTCCAAGGTAACCTTCGCTTTGTCTTTGACAAACCATCGTCAAAGCCTGTTCATCAACCTAAGGAGATATTCCATGGCAGCTCTCAAAGGCTCGAAAACGGAAGAAAACCTGAAGGCCGCCTTCGCCGGTGAGTCTCAGGCCAACCGCCGTTACCTGTACTTCGCAAACAAGGCCGACGTTGAAGGCCAAAACGACGTGGCAGCCCTGTTCCGCTCGACCGCTGAAGGCGAGACGGGCCACGCCCACGGTCACCTCGAGTGGCTCGAACAGTGTGGCGACCCCGCCACCGGCCTGCCCATCGGTTCCACCCGTGACAACCTGGCCGCTGCTGTGGCTGGCGAAACCCACGAGTACACCGACATGTACCCCGGCATGGCCAAGACCGCCCGCGACGAAGGCTTTGACGAAATCGCCGACTGGTTCGAGACCCTGGCCAAGGCTGAGCGTTCACACGCCAACCGTTACGCCAAGGCTCTGGCCGAGCTCGCCGACTGATCGTTTCGAGCCTCAAGAGTTGGGCGTTGGGTCGCAAGGCTCAGCGCCCTTCTCTTGGTGTTTGCGCAGCTTTGTGGCGTCCCTGGACCCATTCATTACTTTTAATAAAGGACCGACCATGGCACGAGAAGGCAGCCTGGAAGCCCCCACCCGGCATCCGCTCGCTTGGAAAAATCCCGAGTTCTACAACGAAGAATCCTGCTTCAAGGAAATGGAGCGGATTTTCGACATTTGTCACGGTTGCCGTCGCTGCGTCAGCCTGTGCGGATCCTTTCCCACCCTTTTTGACCTGGTCGATGAAGGCCCCACCGGCGAACTCGATGGCGTCGACAAGAAAGACTTCTGGAAAGTCGTCGACCAGTGCTATTTGTGCGACCTGTGCTACCTGACCAAGTGCCCCTACGTGCCCCCGCACGAGTGGAATCTGGACTTCCCGCACACCATGCTGCGCGCCAAAGCCATCAAGTTCCAAAAGGG
>JACCDW011803726.1_pt1 | contig 71401 bp, 67 predicted proteins | sample 7449781 | NCBI WGS metagenome assembly JACCDW01 (sample SAMN15323449, study PRJNA562643) | freshwater metagenome | isolation source: river surface water | place: USA:Blue River Watershed | collected 2017-08-18
CCACGATTCAGATAAAAAGACTTCAATTCTTCGATATCTCGCTCAAGCTTCTCGCGCGAGTACTTATCAGCATCCGTATACCAAGTCAGCCACCCGGGAGTGGTCAACGCAAACAGCCCTCTCAAGGTACTTTCAGAAAAATCCTTGTTGCCGACGAAAGTAATCTCTTTAATCCGAGCGACGCTACCTTCAAACAAATCAAAATTGATACCAACGCGGTTACGAGGCAAAGGAGTCACAGTCGGAGAAATCTCGACGGCGTACTTACCTTTTGCCAGGTATTGCTGCTTTAGCTCAAACTGCGCTTGGTCGAGCATAGATTGATCAAACACACGGCCCTCACCGATACCGACTTGTTTGAAACTATCAATCATGTTCTTAGGTTCAAACTCGCGCATTCCCGTAAAAGTGATTGACGCAATCGTTGGGCGCTCTTGAACCTGAACGATGACCACGCGTCCAGAAGTTTGAATACGAACATCTGCGTACAAGCCCGTTTCGTAGAGCTTACGCACCGACTCAGTCGCGAGTTCTTCGGTAAAGCGCTGCCCGACCTTGAACGGCAAACGAGCAAAGATGGAGCCTGGTTCAGTCCGCTGCATGCCGTCGACACGAATATCGCTCACCACAAATGGATCAAACGCATGCGCAGGCTGAACGACAGCAAGTAACCCTACCGCCAGCATCAGTCCGACGAATCCCTGACGCAGGGAGGTCGCGACACGATCTACGCACCAACCCAAAACACACAAAAAGCTAGCGGACATCCTGGCTAATCCTTGAAATTCAATTCATCTTTGACACAACAAGCACAGACTGTTCAGGGCGTTAGCCACTGAGTGACATATCTCATTGAATCGTTAAACAACGCGAGCACCATCAGCGCCGACAATAGGCCAAAACCTATTTTCTGCCCCCATTCCATGAAGCGTTCCGGAGGCGGACTTCCACGTACGATCTCTATGAGATAGTACAGCAGATGCCCCCCGTCTAGCATTGGGATTGGCAGCAGGTTCAACACCCCCAGGCTGACGCTGACTAGGGCCAAATAGCCCACAAAAGCAACCCATCCAATTTTTGCTGACTGCCCGGCATAGTCAGCGATTGTGACCGGGCCGCTGATGTTTTTGACCGACACCTCGCCCAAAATCATCTTGCCCATCATCCGCAAGGAAAACCAAGCGGTATCAAAGGTCTTTACAACCCCATTTGTCAGGCTCTCGATCGGTCCATAGCTGACATCGACCATCTGAGGCTCGCCACCAAGCTGGATACCAATACGGCCAACCACCTGACCGTCTGGTTGCAGCAAAGAAGCCGGAACCAAAGTAATACTTAATTTTTTGTCATCGCGCTCGACTTCTAGTTGCAAGGATTTGCCAGCATGCTGCTGTATGACCTGGATAAGTTGTCCAACATCTAAGTCGGCCTGTCGCTGAACCGCCAGGATCCGATCCCCGATTTTGAGACCTGCAGTCATACCGACGCTATCAGCCACAACTCCACGAACGACTGGAGTGCCGGTCGCAATTCGCAGGCCCAGCAAACGAAGCGGATCTGCCGAAGACGGATCTGCTAGTGCTGGTAACTGCAGCGTACGGCTAAGTGTTGCTCCACGCTGATCGACGGTTAAGTCGACCGATCCGCCATCACCAATCTTTTGCAGAAGCGCCCACCGCAGTTCCGACCAGGACCTGATAGCCTTGTCATCAACAGCGACAACACGGTCACCCGCCTGCAGGCCACTCGTCGCGGCGGCCGACTGCGCAACAGGCGCCGCAAGCACCGCAGCAGGCTCCTGAGTACCTATGAAGTTGATCAGCGCATACAACAGCGCAGCCAAGAGAAGATTAAAAACAGGTCCAGCTGCCACAATCGCCATACGGCGCGACACAGGTTGTGCAGCAAAGCTCTCTCTGGACGGAGTGCCATCCGCGTTTTGCGCACTCACCCGCTCTGAGGCGCTTGATTCATCCAGCATTTTTACGTAACCGCCAAGAGGAATGGCGGAAAGTGCCCACTCAGTGCCGTGACGATCCACACGCTTAATTAAGACGCGACCAAACCCGATTGAAAAGCGAAGGACACGAACCCCGCACCAGCGCGCGACCCAATAGTGCCCCAACTCGTGGAACGTGATTAACACGCCGAGTGTGACAAGAAAGGCCAGGATAGTAACGAGCATAATTTAAGCCAATGTCTAACTTCAATGCGGATACGAAGAGACGATCTGATGCGCATGTCGTCGCGCCTCGAGATCCAGATCAATGACGTCATCGATCGAACTCAGCGCAACAGCTTGCGAGTGCTGCAACTTCGACAGAACGCCCTCAATGACCGATGGTATCCGAGTGTAGGTGAGTTTGTGCGACAAAAATGCTTCAACCGCGATTTCATTTGCCGCATTTAAAGCAATACAGGCAACCTGCCCACTGCGCAGCGCCTCAAAGGACAGACGTAAGCAAGGAAATTGCGCCAGATCTGGTTCAGCGAAATCCAGGCGCCCCGCCAACGCGAGATCCAGCATACCGACCCCAGAGGTTATCCGTTCCGGAAACCCAAGACCATAGGCGATCGGCGTTCGCATGTCAGGTTGACCTAGCTGAGCAACCACCGATCCATCCTCGTACTCCACCATCGAATGCACTACGCTCTGCGGGTGAATCACAACACTAATGCGCTCGGGAGGCATCGCAAACAGCCAATGCGCTTCAATCACCTCGAGTCCTTTGTTTAGCATCGTCGCCGAGTCAACGGAAATCTTACGTCCCATACTCCAGTTAGGATGCGCACAGGCTTCATCAGGCGTCACGCCGTGCAGGTCACTCCATGGTCGCGCTCGAAATGGTCCACCTGAGGCCGTCAGAATAAGTCTTCGTACACCAGCAGCGGGCTGCGTCGGAGCACTCGCCCGCCCTTGGTGTGGCAGGCATTGAAATATTGCGTTGTGCTCACTATCGATCGGCAGAAGCTCTGCACCACTTTTTTGAACCGCAGCCATGAACAACGACCCGGCAGCAACAAGGGCTTCTTTGTTTGCGAGCAAAACACGTTTACCCGCCTGAGCCGCAGCAAATGCCGCTGGGAGCCCTGCTGCGCCAACGATCGCAGCCATCACAATCTGACTCTGATCATCGCCTGCCGTCTCAGCCAAAGCCTTTGGACCGACTCTTAGTTCAGGGCTTGGTGCTCCAGCACCCCATAAGCGACGAAACTCCTGCGCGGCGGCGTCCGTTGGTACCACAACAACTCTTGCCGCTGTTGCACGTGCTTGTCCAACGAGTAGCTCTATCCGCGAATAGGCCGACAGTGCATGCACTGCAAATTTATCAGGGTGTCGAGCCAGAACATCTAATGTGCTTTGCCCGATAGACCCCGTTGAACCTAACACCGTGACGCGCGCTACCACGGTAAGTTCCCAAGCAGAATAAAGCTCAAGGGGACAACCGCAACAACAGCATCAATTCGGTCGTATACGCCGCCGTGTCCAGGAAGTAACTCACTCGAGTCCTTCATGGACGCACGCCTTTTTAGTAGGGACTCGAACAAATCCCCACAAATCGAGAAAATTGCCAAGACAACAGCAAGAATCACAGCACCAGCCCAGCCCCAGCGCTGCACAAGCTCAAAGCCAAAACTCTTGGGTAAAAACGCAGCACTACCCACAATCCATGCAACTACACCAAGCACGCCAGCGACGGCCCCTTCTATCGTTTTTCCGGGACTGATGCGCGGTGCAAGCTTGTTGCGTCCAAGCGCACGACCTGCAAAATACGCAAAGATGTCGGCAATCCAAACAACAACAAGCATCGACACAACGAACTGAGCGCCATTATGTAAAAAGAGCCACGCCAAGCTTGCCCAAGTTGCAAAAAGGGTGATCACTGCGAACAGAGTCCAAAGCGGTGCCCCCTGACGGATCTGCGTTTGAGCCCGAAACAATGCACCACCGACAAACACCAGCCACCCGCAGACACTTAAAAAAGACGACCACAACAACCAACGTTGATCATCCGATTGGGACCGCATCCAAAGCCATGCCTGCACAATCGTCAATGCGAACAGCAGAAAACCAATAGCCATCGGAACTCGAGTGCCTCGCCCCCAAAGCAAACGACTCCACTCCCACGCTGCAAGCCCGCAGGTCAATGACAAAAAAATGAGGAACGGCCACTGTGAGGGAACGATCAACAACAGCGCCATGAGGCAAAGCAATACCACGGCGGTGATGACACGTTGTCCGAGCATGGTCTAGGTCTTCGTTGAACCGTGTACCTGAGCGCTCGTACGACCAAATCGTCGCTCGCGCGTGCTGTACCACTCAAAGGCCTGTCGCAACTCAGTCTCTCCAAAGTCAGGCCAGTAACAATCCGTGAAAAACAGTTCTGTGTAAGCCAATTGCCAAATCAAAAAATTTGAAATGCGTTGCTCACCACCGGTACGGATAAAGAGGTCTGGCTCTGGCGCCCATGCCATCGAGAGATAATTGGAAAGCAGTTGCTCGTCCAATTGCTCTGGATGTCTCGCCAACTCAGGATGCTCGGCAAGCATGCGACGTGTAGCTTGCAAGATATCCCAACGTCCACCGTAATTTGCGGCAATCGTTAGGTGCAAGGCATCATTTTTTGCAGTGCTGTCCTGCGCCTGAAAAATCAGCTCTTGTAATTTTGGCTCAAAGGGACTCAGATCGCCGACGACGCGTAAACGCACGCCCTGCTCTTGCAACCTTGAAACCTCTCGCTCGAGCGCCTGAACAAACAAGCGCATTAATAACGAGACCTCGTCAGCAGGACGTCGCCAATTTTCAGAGCTAAATGCAAACAGTGTCAGATAGCGCACACCCGCATTCCCGCAAGTCTCCACGGCTCTGCGAACCGACTGCACGCCCTTGGCGTGGCCGGCCGTGCGCGGGAGAAAGCGTTGGGAAGCCCAACGCCCGTTGCCATCCATAATGATCGCAACGTGCTCCGGGGTCGCCGACGTAGTCGGGACGGCTTTGGTTGAGCTGATCGCCATATAGGAGACGGCTTAAACCGTCATGATCTCTGCTTCTTTCTGGGCGACCAACTTGTCGATCTCGGACACGCAGCGGTCGGTTAACTTTTGTACGATATCTTGCGCGCGGCGCTCATCGTCCTCAGAAATGACCTTATCCTTAACGAGCTTCTTAAAGCTATCGTTTGCATCACGACGCAAGTTGCGAACGGCAATTTTTGCGTCTTCGCCTTCAGATTTCACGACCTTGTTGAGATCGCGACGACGCTCTTCTGTCAGGGCTGGCATAGGCACACGGATACTGTCACCCATACCGATTGGATTGAGTCCTAAATCAGAATCACGAATTGCTTTTTCAACTGTCGCGCCAAGATTCTTTTCCCAAACCTGTACGTTAATCGTGCGTGCATCCAGCAGTGTAACGTTGGCCACCTGAGAAATCGGAACAGGCGAGCCGTAGTACTCCACCTGGACGTGATCAAGAATGCCGGTGTGCGCGCGTCCAGTACGAATTTTCGCGAGATTGCTTTTCAGCGTCTCAAGTGACTTCCCCATGCGGGATTCGGCAGATTTTTGTACTTCAGCTGTACTCATGATTTTTCCTTCTAGACGTGAACGAGCGTACCCTCGTCCTCACCACTTACGGCGCGCTTAAGTGCACCGACCTTATTAATTGAAAAAACTTTGATAGGTAATTTTTGATCACGACACAACGCGAAGGCCGTTGCATCCATCACTTCGAGACGACGCATAATGACTTCATCAAAACTAATGCGCGCATAGCGCGTTGCAGCGGGATCCTTCTTCGGGTCAGCCGTATAGATACCGTCAACCTTCGTTGCCTTCAGGACGATCTCAGCGCCGATTTCCGCGCCACGCAAAGCCGCGGCGGTGTCCGTCGTAAAAAATGGATTACCGGTACCCGCAGCAAAGATCACGACCTTACCTTCTTCCAGGTAACGCAACGCTTTGGGGCGAATATAAGGCTCGACAACCTGCTCAATATTCAAGGCAGACTGCACACGGGCATCTACGCCTCTGTGCTTCAGTGCGTCCTGTAGGGCTAAGGCATTCATCACGGTCGCCATCATGCCCATGTAGTCCGCGGTAGCACGATCCATGCCCTGCGCACCGGGTGCAACGCCGCGAAAGATATTTCCACCGCCGATAACTATTGCCAACTGCACGCCCATGGCAACGACTTCGGCAACCTCATCGGTCATCCGCATAATCGTCGCGCGGTTGATGCCAAAGGCATCATCACCCATGAGCGCTTCGCCAGACAGTTTGAGGAGGACTCGTTTATGCATTCTGCTGGTCATATGCGTTATTTTCCGGGGTATTAATCACGAACAAAAGTGTAAACGAAAGCCGGGCGGGCATTGCTGCACCGCCCGGCTTAAGGTACAAAATTACGCGTTTCCGGCAGCAGCGGCAGCGACTTCTGCAGCAAAGTCGCTAGTTTTCTTCTCAATACCTTCGCCTACGACGAACAAAGAGAAACCGGCGATCGATGCACTTTTTTCTTTCAGCATCTGAGCGACGGACTGCTTGTCGTTTTTAACGAATGGCTGGGAGAGCAACGCCACTTCCTTGAGGAACTTTTGAACCGAGCCTTCGACCATTTTTTCAACGATCTCAGCGGGCTTACCAGACTCCGCGGCCTTTTGACGCGCAACTGAACGTTCGGCTTCCTTGTCCGCCTCGGACACACCCGTTTCGTCTACAGCACGTGGCTTGGTCGCAGCAATGTGCATTGCCAAGTCCTTGCCCACTTCATCCGCACCAGCGAAGTCCACCAGCACGCCAATCTTGCCGCTGTGAACATAGCTAGCCAGTTTGTTTGCAGTGTTGTAGCGCTGGAAACGACGAATCGAGATGTTCTCGCCAATTTTGCCGATCAGTGCTGTACGTACGGAGTCAACCGTACCATCACCGAAAGAAGTCGCCGACAAGGCGGCAACATCAGAAATAGACGAAGTTGCGACGAGTTTGGCGATATTGCCAACAAATGCAACGAAGTCATCGTTCTTTGCAACGAAGTCGGTCTCACAGTTCACTTCAACAACCGCGCCCTGCTTGGCATCGGGCGAAATGTACAGACCGATCAGGCCCTCAGCAGTAACGCGGCTCGCTGCTTTGCTCGCCTTGCTACCAAGCTTGACGCGCAAGATTTCTTCTGCGCGAGCCATATCTCCAGCAGCCTCAGTTAAGGCTTTCTTGCATTCCATCATTGGCGCGTCAGTCTTCTCGCGCAGTTCTTTAACCATTGCGGCGGTAATTTCAGCCATAAATGCTCCAGATTAATTAGGCTTTAGCCTGATCGACTTCGATGAACTCTTCGCCCTGGGCGATTTCTTCGACCAAACCATTGACGTTATCGGTACGGCCAGCCAACACGGCGTCAGCCACACCCTTTGCGTACAAAGCGATAGCCTTAGCAGAGTCATCATTACCTGGAATGATGTAGTCGATGCCGTCTGGTGAGTGGTTAGTATCAACCACGGCAACGACTGGGATACCCAGTGCGTTTGCTTCTGCAACTGCAATCTTGTGATAGCCGACGTCGATCATGAAGATTGCGCTTGGCAAACCGTTCATATCTTTAATGCCGCCAATCGACTTATTGAGTTTGTCGAGTTCGCGCTGGAACATCAGACCTTCTTTTTTGGTCATGCGCTCCGTACCGCCTTCAGCAATCATGACTTCCATGTCTTTCAAGCGCTTGATCGAGCTCTTGACGGTCTTAAAGTTTGTGAGCATGCCACCGAGCCAACGGCTGTCAACAAACGGCATGCCAGCGCGCTGGGCTTCTGCAGCAACCAGTTCGCGCGCGGCGCGCTTGGTACCAACGAACAAGACATTTCCACCCTTAGCAGCCACTTGGCGCAAGAATTTTGTCGCATCTTGATAGTTTGCAACAGTCTTTTCGAGGTTAATAATGTGAATTTTGTTCCGATGGCCGAAGATATACGGGGCCATCTTTGGGTTCCAATAACGGGTCTGGTGACCAAAGTGCACGCCCGCTTCTAACATTTCACGCATTAAAGACATAATAAGAGCTCCGAGGGTTGGGTCTAGTGATAACGCCTGCACCAGCAATAGCCTTAAAAGGCTACGTGCCAGCACCCTGGCGGCGTACCACGCGATTTAATTACAACGATTTACATACAACTTACTACAATGATTTACGGCAGTATTACCGTGCAAAAACAACGGTAAGCCTATAATTCTACTATCTTTCACGCTTAATACTCAAGTCAACATGGGTTTAGTCACCAATCCCGCCGATTTAGACCGCATGCGTGCGGCCTGTAAAGACGCTGCCAAAGTGCTCGATTTTATTACCCCACACGTCAAACCCGGCGTCACGACCGGCGAATTAGACAAACTTTGTCTAGATTTCTTGACGAACGTTCTTAACGTTAAGTCGGCAACCGTAGGCTATGCCCCACCGGGATACCCCCCTTTCCCCGGCGCGATATGCACCTCCGTCAATCACCAAGTCTGCCATGGCATTCCAGGTGACAAGGTGCTGAAAAACGGAGATGTCCTGAATATCGACGTCACAATCATCAAGGATGACTGGTTTGGCGACACAAGCCGGATGTACTACGTGGGCGAACCTTCCATCCTCGCCAAGCGTCTCTCTGAGGTGACGTTTGACTGCATGTGGCTGGGTATTGCTCAGGTCAAGCCTGGCAATACGCTCGGGGACATCGGTCAGGCAATCCAGCGACACGCAGAACAAAGCGGTTTTTCCGTCGTGCGTGAGTTTTGTGGCCACGGCATTGGCAAAGTGTTTCACCAAGATCCTCAGATCTTGCATTACGGCAAGGCTGGGACCGGGCAAAGACTTGAACCTGGCTTGATCTTTACGATCGAGCCGATGATCAATGCAGGACGACGCGAAATCAGACAGCTTTCAGATGGTTGGACCGTTGTCACGCGCGATCACAGCCTGTCTGCGCAATGGGAACATACAGTACTCGTCACAGAAAGCGGTTTTGAAGTGATGACTGTTTCAGATGGCATGCCCCCAGCACCCGCATTCATCACAACGTAGCAACAATTCGACCGCACGCTTGAGCCCATAAGATGACTGATTCCACACCACTCGTGACGATACGCAGCCAAGCTCAAGCAAGTCGACTGACTGCCATTGAGCAATATCGGGCCAAACCCCAACCAGACAAATTGCTAGGTGCGTTGCGCCAATGTGCGGACCAAGCCTTACGTGACCTACTCGTTCACCTACCTCTCCCCAAAGGTGCAGCACTTGCAGCTGTCGGCGGCTACGGGCGCGGTGAGCTCTATCCCTATTCAGACGTAGATTTACTTATATTGCTGCCACATGAACCCAGTGAAAGTGATGAAGCCGCGCTAAGCGCTCTCGTCGCCGCCATGTGGGATATTGGGCTCGAACCTGGTTGCAGCGTGCGCACAATTGATCAGTGCGTAACAGAAGCGCGCGGTGACATCACGGTAGAGACATCACTGCTTGAGACACGGTGGATCGCGGGTAGCCGCAACCTAACAAAAACGCTGCATGCGCGGATGACAGAGCACTTGGACGCACGCGTGTTCTTTCAAGGTAAGCGCGCTGAGATGCAGCAACGACATGCGCGCTATCAAGACACCCCCTACTCTCTTGAGCCAAACTGTAAAGAGTCGCCCGGCGGGTTGCGTGACCTACAAGTCATTATGTGGATGGCTCGGGCAGCGGGATTTGGAACAACCTGGCAGCAGATCGCACGGGCTGGACTACTCACCACCGCAGAAGCGCGTGACCTAAGACGCGCAGAGCAGGCGTTCAAGCGGGTCCGGATCGAAGTACATCTTTTGGCCAAGCGTCGAGAAGACCGTTTGCTTTTTGATTTGCAGCACGGTCTTGCGCAGGCCTATGGGATCGATGCGACGACGACGCGCCGCGCGAGTGAGATTTTGATGCAGCGCTACTACTGGGCGGCACGCCTGGTGACGCAACTCAATACACTGCTCGTCCAAAACATCGAAGAAAATCTGTTCCCGCCAAATCGCGATGAGGTTCGTCCGATTAACAGGTTTTACGTTGCACACCGCAACCGGTTAGACATCATCGACGACGAAGTATTCGAGCAACATCCTGAGCAGCTCTTGGGCGTCTTCTTGGTGATGCAACAGCATCCAGACCTCACTGAACTCTCCGGCAGAGCCCTTCGTGCCATCTGGCACGCCCGTCACCGTATCAACGCGGATTTTCGGCGTTCTAAAACCAACCGCGCCCTGTTTTTACAAATATTGCAGCAACCACACGGCATTGTGCACGCCATGCGACGCATGACGATGCTCAACATTTTGCCTCGCTATCTGCCAGTATTCCGTCTGGTTGTTGGCCAGATGCAGCATGATTTGTTTCATGTCTATACCGTTGATCAACACACTCTGGCTGTCTTGCGTAATCTGCGCCGTTTCACAATGCCTGAACATGCGCAAGAGTACCCACTGGCCAGCAGACTGACGGCAAGCTTTGACCGTCATTGGTTGCTTTATGTCGCTGCGCTTTTTCACGACATCGCAAAAGGTCGAGGCGGCGATCACTCCACCTTAGGAGCGGAGGAAGTTAAGCGCTTCGCACGTGATCACGGCTTATCTAAAGAGGACACGAGCCTTGTCGTGTTTCTTGTGCGACATCACCTCCTCATGTCGCAAGTTGCACAAAAAAAGGATCTATCAGATCCCGATGTGATCAAAGAATTTGCCGCGCTGGTCGAGACGCCCAGGCAACTAACGGCTCTGTACCTGCTAACGGTCGCGGATATTCGCGGTACGAGCCCGAAAGTGTGGAACGCATGGAAAGGCAAGTTACTTGAAGACCTTTACAACCAAACCCGGGCTACGTTCAGCGGAACCACGGACGATGCGAACACAGTGCTGCGCCAGCGCATGGAAGAAGCCGCAGGATTGATTCGACTGGCAGGCTTGCGTGATGACACTCGTGAAGCGTTCTGGAAGCAGTTAGACGTTGCTTACTTTTTGCGCCACGAAGCGAGCGAAATCGCGTGGCATACCCGGCATCTTTATCACCGTGTCGGCACAGCAAAGACAATCGTCAAAGCGCGCCCCACCGACGGCGCAGAAGGTATCCAGGTTCTGGTCTATACGAAAGACGTTGCCGACCTCTTTGCGCGTATTTGTGGCTACTTTGCAAGACGGCTTATTAGTATTCAAGACGCACGCATCCACACAACACGCGATGGCTACGCGCTAGACAGTTTTGTGGTGTTGCCGAGCGAGACGAATGAAGACTTGCGGACAATTGCTGCTCTGATTGAGCATGAACTCATCCAGCATCTCGATGCACCTCAAGACACATCACAATCAGCCGATGTCTTTGGTTTAAGGCCCTCACGGCTCTCGAGAGCTTTCCCGTTTCCTCCGATTGTTCAGCTACACCCAGATGAACGCAGCCAAAGTTGGCGCTTAGATGTCATTGCGAGCGATCGTCCGGGCCTACTTGGAGATTTGGCGCAAGTATTTGTGTCTTATGCGATTAACTTGCAAACCGCCAAGGTGATGACACTCGGAGATCGAATTGAGGATGTCTTTGTTATTAGCGGCGAAGCTCTTGCCCAACCACGTACCCAGCGACAGTTTGAGCGTGCGATTCTCGAAGTCCTTGGAGTAGAACAAAAACATGCAGCCTGATCAACGCGCGCAACTTTACATTGCATCCATTAGCTTATTGGCTGTACTCATCGCACTCATCTCTCAGCACGTCTATGACATGCAGCCGTGCGCATGGTGTGTGACGCAGCGCATGCTGTATTTGCTGATTGCCGTCATCGGTTTGATGGGTTCTCGTGGACAAGCGAATCGCGCAAGAAACGCAGTATCGTTGGCATTGATCTTATCCGTCGCTTTAGCAGGTATCACCGCAGCGATCTACCAAGCACAGGTGGCAGCGCAAAGCTTTTCGTGCGCACAGAGTTTTGCCGATCAACTCATGACAAAAACCGGACTAGAGTCCGCGGTGCCCTGGCTTTTTGGCATCTACGCCAGCTGCATGGATGCCCGCATTACATTGTTCGGGATCGAGTACGCCTACTGGAGCCTAGCCTTGTTCGCATTAATAGCCACAGCGGCCGCTTATCGACTCAGTTGTCTTCTGCGGCGTAACCCATATTAAAAAGTAGCCCACTCGCCTCATCCTGCGCGCTGTGGCGACTGCGCCCCAAACGCTCTAAATACTCAGGCGTAATGTCACCGGTCACATACTCACCGGTAAAGCAAGAATTATCAAACTTGGTCAACGCAGGATTTAAATCAGTTACTGATTTCTGCATCGATGCAATATCTTGATAAACGAGTGCATCCGCACCGATGATGCGTGCGATTTCCGCCTCATCACGTCCGGTTGCGATCAATTCTTTTTGCGTTGGCATATCAATGCCATATACGTTTTGGTAACGCACTGGTGGCGCGGCAGAAGCCATGTACACCTTGTTCGCACCCGCAGCTCGTGCCATATCAACGATTTCTCGGCTGGTCGTTCCACGCACAATGGAGTCGTCTACCAGCAACACGTTCTTACCTTTGAACTCCATACCGATCGTGTTGAGTTTTTGCCGTACAGATTTCTTGCGAACGGCCTGTCCAGGCATGATGAATGTTCTACCGACGTACCGATTTTTAATAAGTCCTTCGCGGTAGTTCAAGCCTAAACGATCAGCTAATTGCATTGCCGAGGGGCGTGATGAATCGGGGATGGGCATCACAACATCAATGTCCCCCAACCGCAGCGTCTTCGCAAGCTTATCCGCCAAATACTCGCCCATTTTTAGGCGTGCACTATAAACCGAAACACCATCCAAAACTGAATCAGGTCTCGCAAAATACACGTATTCAAAAATACAGGGGGCATGCACGACCGATGGCGCGCACATCTCACTGCTCATCTTGCCGTCTAACGATATAAAGACAGCCTCGCCTGGAGCAATATCCCTGACGAACTGGAAACCTGATCCCTCAAGCGCCACCGATTCCGACGCAACCATCCACTCTGGTCCCTGATCGGTATCGAATCGTCCTAAACAAAGAGGACGAATACCATGTGGATCACGGAACGCCAGCAAACCGTACCCGGAAATCTGAGCGACAACTGCGTAGGCACCTTTCACGCGTTGATGTACCGCTCGCACAGACTTAAAGATTGCGTTCTCGTCCAAAGACACGCCGTTCGCTGCCCGTTGCAGCTCATGCGCCAGCACGTTGAGCAACACCTCAGAATCGGAATTGGTGTTGATGTGGCGCTGGTCGATTCTAAAAAGAGACTCCCGCAACTCATGCCAATTGGTTAGGTTACCGTTGTGTGCGAACGTGATACCAAAGGGAGCGTTAACGTAAAAAGGCTGCGCCTCTTCGACGCTCTCAGAGGAGCCGGCCGTTGGATAACGCACCTGACCGATACCGGAAGTCCCTGGCAAAGAACGCATATTGCGTGTACGAAATACGTCGCGCACCAAGCCGTGCGCCTTGTACATATTGAAATGATTGCCGTTCGATGTCGCAATACCAGCTGCGTCTTGGCCGCGGTGCTGCAGCAGCAGCAGGCTATCGTAAAGCAACTGATTAACAGGCCCGCGACCAATGACTCCGACAATTCCGCACATGAAAATTCCTGATACCGGTTAAACCGAAAAATAAAGCACGAAAACTACATTCAGTAAGGCATCCATCCAGCGATTGGATCTGGTAGCCGTAATTTAATCTGCTGAACTACCGCGACAACTTGCCCAGAAAACATGGCGTTCTTCCACCATGTTTCATTAGGCAATGGCGTATAGCCCGCCAGAGTCACCAAAATTAGAACAAACAAGGCACCCCGCACTAAACCAAACAAACCACCTAATCCATGGTCGGCTGGCGTCAAGCCTGTCTTGCTAATCAAAGCACTCAACGTCATATTGAAGAGGCCAATTGTCAGCAATACTGCAACAAATATTCCAATGTAGGACACGGCCATTCTTAAAAAAGACTGTGTAATCCAGGCCTCGACCCAATCAGAGACTTCTGGTCCCCACCAGATTGCCGCCAAAAAAGCTGAAACATAGGCAACCAGAGACAAAACTTCCTTGAGTAGCCCTCGCAACAATCCCAGGACAGCCGAGACTCCGAGTATTGCAATCAGAACGAAATCGAAACCGGTCACTGCGAAGCTATGAAGGCGCCGCTATAACCCAGTGTGCGCAAACGGGTCTGAGCAGCTTGAGCCGCTTCACGAGACGGGAATGGTCCGATGCGCACACGATATTTGGGATTGCCGTTCACATTTACCGGGCCATCGACGAAAGCATTACTCACACCTGAGGCGAGCAGCTTTCCGCGCTGACGCTGCGCATCGTCAGCGGAGTCCAGCGACATTGCCTGTACGACAAAATTACCTACAGCAGGCGGGGGACGAGGCGTGGCATTCTGAGCGGGGGTGGGAGTCGAGCCAGCGGGGCGGGCGGGCCTGCCCTCTAGCAGAGCGAGCGCGCGCTCCCCGTCTGCTGAACGAGCACTAAGTGCTGGGGCTGCTGCTTTTGGTGGCTCTACCCGCACAGGAGGATCGTTACGCTTGGGATCTAATTTTGGGTCAAGCTTTGGGTCGCTAGACCCAGCTGCTGCAACCGGTGTCGGTGTCGATGGCGCACTGGGTGCAGCCTCTGCGACTGTAGTTGGCTCCGCGGCCGCAGGCGCTTCGGGCGCATTTGGGCCGAACGGAGCTTGACGGTCAGGTGTACGGATAGGAATGTTGTTGGCGACCGGAGTGGGCTCCGAATCTAACAACATGGGCAAGACGATGACGGCTGTTAACACCAACGCCACTGCGCCAGCGAGACGACGACGCGCCCGCACACGCATTTCCGCCGCCTGAGCCTCACTCGTAACCGATGGACGAGGCTTGACCGCTGGCTTACGCGCACTGGCACTATCTTTTCTTGAAAACAGTCCCATTATTCACACATCCTGGCCGGAAAACTGATCGCGCACATAGTCACCAAAAGTGATTGGACTCTTTTAAACGCGTCCGATCGCACTAAGCGCCTCGGCTACTGTTAAAAATGATCCGAACACTACGATTCTATCATCCGGGTTAGCCTTATCGACTGCAGCTTGATAGGCTTTTTCGACATTGACAAAACCAGAAACTTGTATGTTTTTAGTGCCGTCTGGATCATACGTTTGAACATATTGGCGTACACGTGCTTCTAACGCCTCACCACTCACTCCTCGCGCACCCGGCAGTCCTGCACAAAACCAGTGATCAATCCGTCCGGCCATATGCCGCAAGACACCATCGATATCTTTATCGGCCAGCATCCCAAAGACAGCATACGTGTATGGATGAAAACCCATGTTTCCAAGATTTTTTTCCAACACAGCAGCCGCATGCGGATTGTGCGCCACATCCAGAATCGTGGTGGGCTGTCCTGGCAGAATCTGAAACCGCCCCGGCAACGACGCCTGCAGTAAACCCTGCCGCACCGCCTGCTGCGGCACTGCAAGTCGCTCACGCAAGGATTCAAGCGCCGCGAGCGCTGCAGAAGCGTTCAATAGTTGATTTGCACCGCGCAGTGCTGGATAGGCAAGTGCATTGCGGCGCTGATGGCGGCCAGCAAACGCCCACTGCTGTCGATCACCCGAATAGTTGAAATCTCGACCAAAGAGCCACAAATCTGCACCAACTTCTTGTGCATAGTCCAGCAACGATTGGGGAGGTGCTGGATCGCTGCATATTGCTGGACGACCTGCACGATAAATATGGGCTTTTTCGAAACCGATTTTTTCACGCGTGTCACCCAGCCAATCCGTATGATCGATGTCGACACTTGTCACGATGGAGCAGTCTGCATCCACGATATTGACCGCATCCAGACGACCACCAAGACCGACTTCCAGCACCCAAGCATCAAGCTCATGGGAAGCAAAAAGTGCCATGACTGCCAGAGTCGTGAACTCAAAATAGGTCAGGGATACCCCTCGGCGGGCTGCCTCGATCTGCTCAAATTGGTTAACAAGCGTTGCGTCGTCGACAATGACACCATTCACACGCGCCCGCTCATTGAAAGAGATCAGGTGCGGGGAGGTGTACAACCCAACGCGATAGCCCGCCGCCAACAGGATTGACTCGAGCATCGCACAGGTTGACCCTTTACCGTTTGTGCCACCAACCACAATTTTGACTGCATCGGTCTTCAAATCTAGACGATGGGCAACTTGTTGCACACGTTCCAGCCCCATATCAATGGCGCTCGGGTGAAGCGCCTCGAGATAATCAAGCCACGCGGCTAGCGTAGCGCCTTCGGGTGGGTGCACCGGAACCATAACTATTGCCATCCAGATTGTTCTGCGTAAGCTGCAGTTTAACAGTCGGGCTACGCGCACCGCGCCTGGAAACGTCTTTGAAAGCGATGTGTAAAATCAGTTGTCATCAAGGAAACGTATGTCCAACTCCCGCAAACCGTTAGACGGCACGGCCTTCGCCTGTATTGTTTTTCTGTGCACGCTTTGGGGCGGACAACAAATCTTTCTGAAACTCGCCGCAGAAGACATTGCTCCAGCCATGCACATCGCATTACGCGGCTTCATTGGCTGTGTACTGCTCGCCCTATTTATGTGGCACAAGAAAATATCACTCGCACTATGGCGTGGGCCTTGGGTGGTTGGTTGCTTGGTGGGTCTATTATTTGCTGCCGAGTGGTGGATGATTGGTGAGGGGCTCGCGCGCACCACCGCCTCTCACATGGTGGTGTTTCTATACACAACCCCCATTTTTACTGCGTTAGGCCTGCATTACTGGGTGCCCGAGGAGCGCCTCAGTTGGTTGCAATGGTTCGGCGTGCTGACTTGCTTTACCGGAATCGCGGTCGCGTTTCTTGGCGGTGCTGATCAGCCACATTTCAACCTCACGACGATATGGGGTGATCTTTTAGGTTTAGGCGCGGGTTTCCTCTGGGCAATGACGACGGTCATCATCCGCTGCAGTGAACTTGCCAAGTTGCCTCCAGCGCAAACAACCTTCTACCAGCTCTTTTGTGCATCAATCGGGATATTGTTGGTCTGCTTAGCCACGGGAAATGCCAGTGTGAACTGGACTCCGTTCGTCATCACTAGCGTTTTAATACAAGGTGTCGTGATTGCCTTTTTAAGCTTATTGCTTTGGTTTTGGTTGTTACGTCATTACCTGGCATCACGTGTTTCCATTTTTACGTTTCTGACGCCGCTGCTGGGAGTCACCTTTGGGGTGTGGATCTTGGATGATCCGCTCCATCCAGAGTTCGTGTGGGGCGCGCTGATGGTGTTGAGCGGAATGATTCTTGTCAACATCCCAAAGAAAAAACAGCAGGCCGCTTAATGTGCTTGGCAATCTTCTCTCTGAACCGCCTGGCTGACTGGCCGCTGATTATTGCGGCGAATCGCGATGAGTTGCACACACGCCCCACCCTCAGCGCCGAACCTTGGGAAGGCGCTGCGCATATCCTGGGGGGACGCGATCTGGAGGCCGGCGGCACATGGCTTGGCATGACGCTCTCAGGACGGATCGCATTGCTGACGAACTACCGTGAGCCGACCCCTCGTAAACTCGATGCGCCTTCGCGAGGACAACTCACAGAAAATTATCTGCGGGGAGACCACAGCGCCCAAGCGTATGCGCAGACCGTACATCAAGACTCATCACTCTATAACGGCTTCAACCTGCTTGTGGGGGATCATCGCGAACTTTGGTATTGCTCAAACCGAAGTGCTACACCGCCACAGCAATTAACGACCGGAGTCTTTGGGCTCTCTAACGCTGTACTGAATTCTCCTTGGCCGAAAGTATTACGCACACGCAACGCGCTTGAAAACCACCTGCGTGATGTAACAACCCCTTCTGCAGAAGTATTGTTTAGTATTTTGCAAGATACGACGGCGGCCGCTGAACATGAACTGCCTGATACCGGCGTGGGGCTTGCACGCGAAAAAATTTTAGGCAGCCCCTTCATTACAGATCCCCGGTACGGCACACGCTGCACCACGATTATTCTGCAACACGTTGATGGCAAAGCGATTTTTCTTGAAAAACGCTATAACTCATCAGGTCAAACCGAAGGTCTTACTCGCTGGGAAATCGACACGCAGCAACAAAAAATTATTGCCTGAAGTTTGTTTGAAAAAGAAAATAATACTGTATATTTGTACAGTATTATTCTTCAACTCTTTCAGCCTTCAGTATGCTTTTCTCCTCGATTTCGACGCAAAACACCCGTGCTATCGCTCAGCCACAGCACATTCATCCAGACCTCTGGCGAGGCTCTGAGCTCAGCACATACACACGCCCCACCATTGGCACAGGGCACGAGAGCCTTGATGCCGAACTACCTGGTCGCGGCTGGCCAACCGGTGTATTAATTGAACTCCTGATCGCACGTGCGGGGATTGGCGAACTACGCCTATTGCGCCCTGCGCTCGCCTCGCTCGACCCGCTGCAGACGATCGCGCTCATTAATCCACCGTACATCCCCAATATTGTTTGTTGGAAAAACTGGTTAAAGACGCCTCGTTCCATTTTTTATGTGCGTACAGCACAGCGCCGTGATCAATGGTGGGCAGCGGAGCAAACACTTAAGAACGGGAGTTGTGCGGCGCTGTTCTGCTGGACAGACAGCATCCCACAACTTGCACTCAAACGACTACAGCTTGCTGCACAAACAAGCCAAACCCTTTTCGTGATGTACCGACCACTTGCGGTCAAGGCAATCGCTTCACCCGCCAGTCTACGGCTCACACTAGAACCCGATCGCGCAGGGAATTTGCATATTTCTGTCATCAAACGACGTGGTGCATTGCACAGCAAGTTGCTTTGTCTCCCGCGCGACACGCATAACGACTTTATGAGCACTCAACATGGCGATCTGGATCGGCCTACGCCTACACGCACTCGAACGCTGGCAACCGCCTTGGCGCCCTGAGTCTGAGCCGTTAACAACTGAACGTTCCGTGCAGGTGCAACAATCGATTTTCGATCACTGCGCACAGCACGCACTCGCCTATACACCCGCAGTTTTTCAGGCAGAAAAACACACCATACTGCTCGAGGTAGAAGCAAGTCTGCGCCTATTTGGTGGTCTGCGAAAAATTCTCTACAACGTACGAATGCGCGCGAACACACTACATCGCCAGCTCACTACTAGTGTGGCACCCACCCCGACAGGCGCATGGCTGCTCACGAATACCAGCCAGGCACTCCACCGCTACGCATGCTCATCGGCCTCATTAAAGAGAGCACTCGACCCGCTTCCCTGCCTCGCGCTACCTAGCGCACACACGTATCGCGACTGGCTCGATGCAATTGGCTGCAAAACATTTAAGGATTTACGCGCCTTGCCACGTGCAGGGTTATCAAGACGAATCGGACCAGCGCTTCTAAAAGAACTCGATGCTGCGTACAGTCAAGCACACACAACTCTTAACGCCTATGTTCCTCCACCTAAATTCGTGCAGCGTCTGGATTTACCTGAACGTGTAGAGCATACCGCGGCCATCATGCACGTCCTAGAACATATGCTATCGCAGCTGTGCGTATGGCTTGTTGCCAAGCGTAGTGCCCTCGCCCGCTTACGCATTACCTTGCACCACGAACGCTACAAAGAGAGTGCCGTACACACACAGCACGATTTAGCTTTCGCCGAGCCTGTACATACGCTCGGCAGCCTCACTCTGTTAGTACATGAGCATCTTGAACGTTTACCGCTGAAAGATTCCGTTGTGGCTTTAACCTTAGAGAGCCTCGACATCAGGGAGCTAGAACATACGGCAGGAGGGTTGTTTCCGGAAACACTTCGTACGCCAGCTGAACGCCGCAAACTCTTTGACCTACTCACCTCAAGACTAGGTCCCCAGTCTTTATTACACCCAGCACCAGTCGCTGATCACAGGCCTGAGATCGCAAACAACTGGATATGCACACCTGCCACTCATGAAAAATCTATACAAGACGACAACTCCCATCTGCTCGATCGACCCTTCTGGTTGTTGCCTGTTCCAATCGCACTGCGTGTAGAGCAAGATCGGCCGTTTTATCAAACAACACTCGAGCTATTACGTGGTCCTGAACGCCTAGAGTGTGGCTGGTGGGATGGCCCGAGTATCGCAAGAGATTATTTTGAGGCACGCGACAAAACTGGCGCGCGTTATTGGATTTACCGTGAGCGTGATGCGGATCCAGCATATTGGTATTTGCATGGAATATTCAGCTAGCCCCATGCATAAAGAACAACTCTCCGGGCTGCCAGAATATGCAGAGCTCAGTGCGTCAAGCCATTTCTCTTTTTTGCGCGGTGCCTCTGCACCGGAAAGCCTCGTTGCACAAGCCGCTGCGCTAGGCTATCACGCGCTTGCTCTGACAGACGAATGCTCACTCGCCGGTATTGTGCGCGCGCATGTTGAGGCAAAAAAAATAGGTTTAAAACTTTTAATTGGCTCGGAGTTACGCATCACGCCCAAGGCATACGGATCATTCCGAATAATTTTGCTGGCACAAAATCGTGAAGGCTATGGCAACCTATGTGAAACCATTACGCGTGGGCGTATGCAAGCCCCCAAAGGTCAATACCTATTACACCCTGACGATGTACTCACCCAGTATTGCCTGGCCATTCTCCTGCCGGATCACTTTACAACACCCCGAGAACTAGACCTGCGCTTGCAATGGATCAAGGCAGTCTGCCCCGAGCGCGCTTGGGTGGGTGTCAGTTACTTGCATCGGAGTCACGAACGTTCAATTAATCAACAACTTGAATACGCCGCCAAACACCATGCATTACCTTGCGTCGCGCTAGGACAAGTTGAAATGCACAAGCGGTCGCGCAAACCTCTGCACGACACACTGGCAGCCATACGTTTACGCAAAACGGTTAGTGAGTGCGGTTATGTGCTCGCCGCGAACGCAGAGCAACATTTACGCAGTCGTATGCGTCTAGCCACTCTTTATCGAGCGGAACTGCTGGAAGAAACAGTTCGTATTGCACAACTCTGCACATTTACTCTGGACAGTTTGCGCTACGAATACCCCGAAGAGGTTGTCCCTAGCGGCTATACCGCCAAGCAGTACCTGCGCGAACAAACATTGCTGGGGGCACAACAACGTTATCCGAACGGCATACCCATTCAAGTACAAACGCAGCTCGAGGCAGAGCTGACGCTTATCGCAGAATTGCAATACGAGGCTTACTTTCTAACGGTTTATGACTTGGTGAAATTCGCAGTCAGTCGCGGCATCCTTTGCCAGGGCCGAGGTTCTGCCGCAAATTCCGCTGTCTGCTATTGCTTGGGCATTACCTCGGTCGATCCCGCAAACGGTAATGCACTGTTCGAGCGATTCATTAGTCGTGAACGCAACGAGCCACCCGATATTGATGTTGATTTTGAACACCACCGTCGCGAAGAAGTCATTCAATATCTGTATCAAAAATACGGTCGTACCCGAGCGGCCTTGACCGCTGTGGTCACGTCTTACCGACCGCGTAGTGCATTACGTGATAGTGGACGTGCGTTGGGTATTGATCCAACGCGCATCGACCGCGTGGCCAAATCCTATCGCTGGTGGGATGGCAAGCAAGACTTATTAAATCGTCTGGCTGAAGCGGGAATGGATACCGAAGAAGTTGTCACAAAACAATGGGCACAGCTCGCTCAGGCGCTTATGGGCTTCCCGCGTCATTTATCCCAGCATCCAGGCGGTTTTGTGCTTGCTCGCGGTTTGCTCTCACGCATGGTGCCTATTGAAAACGCCGCAATGCCTGAACGTAGTGTCGTGCAGTGGGATAAAGACGACCTAGATGCGGTGGGCTTGCTCAAAGTAGACGTGTTAGCACTAGGAATGCTAACTGTCATTCGTCAGGCATTGTATTTAACCGCCCAGAGGCGTGGTTTAGAACGCTTTGAACTGCACGATGTACCGCAGGATGACCTGGCGACCTACGACATGATTTGTCAGGCTGATACCGTCGGTGTCTTTCAGATCGAATCGCGTGCACAAATGAGTATGTTGCCGCGACTCAAACCGCGTTGCTTTTACGATCTAGTTGTCGAAGTTGCCATCGTACGACCTGGTCCGATTCAAGGTGGGATGGTGCACCCTTACCTGAGGCGACGACAAGGTCTGGAAGCTATCGTCTACCCAAGTCCTGCCGTACGTGAAGTCCTGCAGCGCACCTTAGGCATACCGATTTTTCAAGAGCAAGTCATGAAAATCGCCATGGTCGCGGCCGGTTTCAATGCAGGTCAAGCTGACGCGCTACGTAGATCGATGGCTGCTTGGCGACGTAAAGGCGGTGTCGACCAATTTCGAACTCGTTTAATCGATGGCCTACTGGCTAATGGATACACCCCAGAATTTGCAGACGCGATTTTCAAGCAGATTGAAGGCTTCGGAGAGTACGGATTTCCTGAAAGTCATGCAGCAAGCTTTGCTCTTTTAGCCTATGTGAGTGCTTGGCTCAAATGCCATGAGCCTGAAGCTTTTCTGGTGGCGCTACTCAATGCACAGCCCATGGGCTTTTATGCGCCTTCACAGTTGATACAAGATGCACGTCGTCACGGAGTAAAGGTCCAGCCAGTCGATGCTGAGCTGAGCATGTGGGACTGTACGCTTACACGGCCACTGCCAGGGACACGTCCTGCGGTACAGCTGGGTTTTAACCAGATAAGTGGATTAGAGCAGGCCTCAGCACGTCTCATTGAACAAGTTCGCAGCAAAGCGCCTTTTTTAGATCTTCAGGATTTCGCGCAGCGCACGGGGCTCAACCACAGCTCGTTGCAAAAGTTAGCGCAGGTCGGTACGTTTGATCGCTGGTCTGCGCATCGTCGACATGCTGCCTGGGAGGTAACAGGTCATATCGCAAGCAAAGGTTTGCTGCGTGAAGCGCCCATCCAAGACGATATCGCAGTCGATCTGCCACCACCTAGCGAAGCCGAAAACATGCTCACGGATTACCGTCAGCTCGGCTATACGCTCGGACGTCACCCCCTTGCTTTGCTGCGCGAGAAATTAAATGGTCTGCGGTTTTGCTCGGCCCAAGTACTGAACGACCTCGATAATGGTCGACTCGCGCGTGCCTGCGGGCTCGTGACGCTTAGACAGCGCCCTCCTACGGCTAACGGTATCTTATTCATCACCCTTGAAGATGAAACGGGTTGCGTCAATGTGATTGTGCGCGCCTCACTACTAGAACGGGAGCGCCAAACTCTTTTACATGCGCCTCTCCTCGGTGTGGTGGGCGTTTGGCAGCAGGTGCAAGGCGTCAAGCATCTATTGGCGGGCCGCCTTGAAGACCATACGGGATTATTACGTACGCTCAAGCTCACGCACACTCTATAATTCAGCTGTCTCCAGTCACTTTTTTCGGAATGCAAATCATGTCAGATCTAAAATTGCGCCTCGCGAATGCCGTGAAAGATGCTATGCGCGCTAAAGCCTCTGAACGCCTCAGTACCTTGCGTTTTTTGCAAGCCGCAATTAAGCAACGCGAAATCGATGAGCGTAAAGAATTAAGTGATGCAGAGGTTGTCGCAATCATTGAAAAGCAAGTCAAGCAACGTAAGGAATCCATCGCTGCGTTTGAACAGGCAGGACGAACCGAAACCGCTGCACAGGAAACAGCTGAAATGGCGGTCCTAAAGGAATTCCTGCCCCAGGCAGCAAGCGAGGCCGATATTGCAGCAGCCATCGACGCCGCACTCGCCGAAGTGCAAGCACAGGGTGTGACCGGCGCGCCTGCTATGGGCAAGGTCATGGCTATTTTGAAACAAGCGCTTGCAGGACGCGCAGACATGTCTGCGCTTTCCGCTCAAGTCAAAGCAAAGCTCAGCTGACGCGTGAAGGCGACTACGCCTTCACCTTCAGAACCTTAAACGCAGCGGATGCCTTAGCAATCAACTTCCCGCTCGTATCCAGAATTTCACCTTCACAAAACGCAATTGAGGCGCCGCGTCTGATACAGCGCGCCTCGATCGTGAGATCCGTCATGGCGGGCTCGATGCAGCTCGTATGCATATCAATCGTTGCCATCCCGATTCCTAACGGATCGTTCGCCCGACCGGCTGCGCTGAGTGTGAAGTCCAAAATACTCATGAGTGCGCCACCATGAATATGGCCACGACTATTTAACAACTCGTCGCGCATGCGAAGCCGTGTAATCGCACGATCGTTCTCGCATAGAACCGGTTCAAGCTGCAGAAAGTCGAGATAGGGAATCTCGAGTCCGAAATATTTTTTTGGAGTGATTGAAGATGACACAGTTGCTCTACGATAAATAACGATCTGACTAAATAAATTAACAAGATGTCGCGAAACTAGCGAGGCGTCGCACGCGGCATGTAACTTGTGCAAGTGGGTACCCCAAACTGCATCACTTCGTGTAGCGCTGCAAGGGAGGCGCGATTCCACATATTGATGCCAGACACCATCGCCACTACTTCGGTACTCCGATCGCCCAGCGCACGGATATCAATCTGCGCGTAAGGCGTTGAGCCGAGGATTCCCGTCACCCATACACGTGCCGTGCCACTTGCGGTGTCGATCGAAGACTTAACCGGAAATTCGCCCTCGGCGCTCCAACACTCTTTGGCTTGTCCTTGGGCGCGGGCTACAACTTCCTGGAATGCCACCGGAACAGTAAAGCTATCTTTAGGCGAGCTCTTAGGGTCAAGCCCCAAACACCCGCTCAACAGGATCGGGCCGGTCAGTGCGAGCCAGTATCGTTTCATTGTGAGTTCCCAAGCGCCGCTAAGCTTTCGTTAAAGGTTGCATAATACGCTGAGGATTTTAACTATATTTGCCTGACACCATGAGCAACTCTACTCCTGCATCTCGTCTTTGGCGCGCTATCAGTGCTCTCTTCGGCTTGAGCGCGGTTGCGTTGGCGGCGATTGCAGCGCATGCACTCCCTGATATGAAAGCCGCACAAGCGGTAGAGCGCGCGGCAATCATGCAGCTCATCCATGCGGTGTTGCTCCTATATATGACCGGCTTGACCGGCATACTTTGTCGCCTCGCCCGGTGGTCCACCCTTGTCGGGATCACGCTGTTTTGCGGCGGAATCTACGCAAAATACCTACTGGGAATGACCTCTGCCGGCAGCATAGCGCCGATTGGTGGCATGACCATGATGTTTGGTTGGCTGCTAATCGGGCTATCGAGCATCACCAAGGACAACTGAGCACAAGAGCCGCATCGCTGAACAAGCGGATGCAACAGTGGTACAAAGCTATTTCACAATTTTTAACTATCCAAATATCGCATATGAGCATACGAGACAAAGCCTATATTGTTGGCGCCTACGAGCATCCGACACGTAAAGCACCGGACAAATCCGTTGCGCAACTACATGCAGAATCTGCGCGTGGCGCGTTAGAAGACGCGGGCCTGACCCTAAACGACATCGACGGCTATTTCTGTGCCGGAGACGCGCCAGGTCTGGGCATGCTTAACATGGCAGACTACATGGGGCTCACCAAGCTGCGCCACGTTGACTCCACCGAAACCGGTGGCTGCTCATACCTCATCCACGTATCGCATGCAGCCCAGGCCATCGCAGCCGGTAAATGTGATGTCGCACTGGTGACCCTTGCGGGACGTCCGCGCTCAGCCGGCTCCTCAGGTCTTCAACCCCGCAACTGGGGCTCGGATCTGCCAGATGTTCCGTTCGAAGCTCCGTTTGGCTCAGTGACTGTCAACAGCTACGCGATGGTGGCTGCGCGCCACATGTACGAGTTTGGTACGACTGCAGAGCAGCTCGCTTGGGTCAAGGTTGCGGCCTCGCATCATGCACAACACAACCCACACGCAATGCTGCGTGATGTCGTAACGGTAGAAGATGTTGTGAATTCACCGCTTGTATCTACACCTCTGCACCGCCTAGATTGCTGCGTCGTCAGTGATGGCGGTGGTGCTTTGATCGTGGCGCGCCCTGAGATTGCAAAATCTCTCAAGCGACCACTCGTCAAACTGCTAGGTGCAGGCGAGGCAGTGAAGGGTCAACTTGGCGGTCACGTTGACCTCACTTACTCAGCAGCACGTTTTTCTGGCGCAGCAGCCTTTAAAGAGGCGGGCGTCACTCACCAAGATATTAAATATGCTTCGATCTACGACAGTTTCACGATCACTGTGATCATGCAGCTTGAAGATTTGGGCTTCTGCAAGAAAGGCGAAGGCGGTAAGTTCGTTGCAGACGGCAACTTGATTTCCGGCGTCGGCAAGCTTCCCTTCAATACGGACGGTGGCGGTCTTTGTAACAACCACCCTGCAAACCGCGGCGGCATCACTAAAGTGATTGAAGCTGTGCGTCAGTTGCGTGGGGAAGCACACCCTGCCGTGCAAGTTAAAAATTGTGATATCGCCCTCGCCCACGGCACAGGTGGTTTCCTCGGCTCGCGCCACGGTAGCGCAACCCTGATCATGGAGCGTAACTAATCATGACGATGATGTATCAACCCAACCCGATTCCCGCGCCGGCACAAGAAAAAGGCAATGAGCCATTTTGGGATGCCGCCAAATTAGGGAAATTTTTAATCAAAAAATGTAAGTCTTGTGGTCAAACCCACTGGTATCCACGTGAGCTCTGCCCTTTTTGTATGAGCGATACAGAATGGATTGAAGCCTCTGGGAAAGGCACAATCTATTCGCTGAGCGTCATGCAACGTGGCAACCCCAATCCATATTGCATCGCGTATGTTTCGCTCGACGAAGGCGTGACAATGATGACGCAGATCGTGGACTGTGACTTAGAAGCATTGAAAATTGGCCAGAAAGTAAAGCTTGTTTTCAAACCAACTGAAGGTGACGGCCCGCCCGTGCCGATGTTCACACCAGTATAATTTTTACGTTAACAAGAAACCGTGCTCATGTAGTTTGAGCACGGTTTTTTTACGTCGACTATTTCAAAGCGTCATTGATGAGTTCATCGAAGTAATCCAGGTTTGCTTTGATATCAAAGTTCTTGCCGTTGGCCTTAATCGAACCACCCGCAAGTTCAAACCCAGCACGCAACCCTTCCTTCGTTGGTACAACTAAGCCGAACATCATTGCCATTGTGCGCTGCTTGTTATCTAGGACGCGTCCTTTGGCCTCGATTTGACCGCTCGCGCGAACTGAATCAACTGTTGAGAACTTCGCCGTAGCCGGGCCTTTGGCAGGCAACACCTCGAGCTTTAATGCACCTTGAACCGACCCGCCGTCAGTAGTTGCAGTAAGCGATGGAATACCTAGCGAGAAGCCGTCGTTCAACAACGCGCGCAGTGCTTGCTTCACGCGCGACTGCTCATCAGCCGTCAGCATACGGAAGTCATTTGAGTCATGCCCCACAGCGGATAAGGCCTCGACACTGGCGCTATTCATTCCGCTGACCGCGAATTCAAGAGAAACGTCACGCAGTTTTTGACCAGCGATATCAAGAGAAGCTACTTTCGGATTAATGGTTAAGTTCACACGACTGTCTTTCTCTGCGGTCGTGCTGCTCAGAACAAAATTCTCTGCTGTGAACGCTTTGGTACTGACTTTTCCGATTGAGAGTGATCCAGAGCCGATACCCTTCAGTCTGTCACTGACATCCGATAGCAGGCTAACACCTTGTATATCGAGGACGTATTCAGCCGTGCGCATTGAGAAGCGATCGACTTTGAAATCGACAGCAAGCGTCTTTGCACCCCATGCGATATTTCCGGCTAAAGGACTGAAATCGAACGAGTCTTTGCCTTGCCTTACCGCCAGCTTAGGCAGGCTAAAGCTCGACCGAGCGGCACCGCCATAGCCTAGCTTGCCATGACCGTGCAAATCGATCTCTTGTCCAAAGAAATCTTTCAACGCCTGTGCGCGCGGCCCTGCCGGCTTGATGTGCCAGTCAAATCGCATCGCAGACTGCGGCAATAGTAAGTTGGATACTTTGTACGTTGCTTGAGCGGTATAAAGTGGTCCACCGTCCTTCGCCTCAGCATTGATATCTGAAAATTGCAGATCAAACGACCCAGTCGCTGAAAGCAAAGATTGGTTGTGCTTCACATTGACGATGCGCAAGGCAGCACCTGGCTTATTACGCTCAGTGATGGTCGAAACAAATTTTTCTGTACTACGTCCGACATAGACACTAGCGCCTAGCCAAACGGCCAGGAGTACTAGGATCAAACCGCCGACTGCTGCAAATAGCTTTTTCATTAGGTCATTCCTGTTAACAATATTCAGTGCGCCGATTACTTTCCAAACTCGATCGATAACTCAGCAGCGCGACGATCGGCTGCCGCCATCGCTTGTACGACTGCTTGGCCGAAACCCTGCTGCGCAAATACATCCAGCGCAGCTGCCGTGGTCCCGCCCTTGGACGTCACACGCTCGCGTAGCACCGAGGGTGCCTCAGTGGACTGTTGTGCGAGTTTGGTCGCACCGGCAAGCGTCGATAATGCCAAGTCCCTTGCCTGCGACTCAGACAAGCCCAGTGCAAGACCGCCCTTGATGAGCGATTCAAGAAAGAGGAATACGTAGGCAGGACCACTGCCAGATAGTGCTGTGACGGCATCGATCGCCCGGTCTCCGTCCACCCAGACAACCTCACCCACGGTCGAGAGTAAAGCCGTCGCTTTGTCTCGGTCTGCGGCGTTGGTGGTTGTGGGCGCACTCATTCCTGTCACACCTGCACCAACCAGAGCTGGCGTATTCGGCATGCACCGTACGATATTTGCAAACGGTACCGTCTCATTGCCGAGCCACTTGCCAAGCGACTCGATCGAAATCCCAGCTGCAATACTAATCACCAGTGTGTCCGGCTTTAGCCAAGGGCGGCATTGCATGACGACCTCGCGCATCTGCTGCGGCTTCACTGCAAAAATCCAGACTTGTCGCTGACCAAGCAGCTGATCTGGCGCCCCGCTCACACTAACGGAGCGCGAACGCCACTGCGCTTGCAGTGTGTCAACGACCTCAACCACATGAACCTGCTCCGGAGGGCAACCCTGGGCAAGCATGCCCGAGACCAAGGCATTCGCCATGTTGCCACCACCGATGAATGCCACTGAAGGAAAAGTTGCCATCTTCATTCCAGAAATCAATAAATTAAAAGCTGTAGCCCAATGCCGCCAAATACGGCAGCCCCTAACCACGTATTGTGCAGAAATGCCTTAAAACACGCTTGCCGGTCACGCCCGCGAATCCAGTAAACGTGCAATGTAGCAATTCCGAACGCTAACAACAGACCACCGTAATACGGCCAGCTATAAGCGAGTAGGCTACCCACAAGCCCTAACAAGGCGATTGCCACAAAGTAAAACAATGCCACGAACACGACATCTTGCTGGCCGAAGGTTATCGCAGAGGTCTTAAGCCCCAGGCGGATATCATCATCGCGATCAACCATCGCATATTCCGTATCATACGCAATCGCCCAGCAGACGTTCGCTAACAGCATTAGCCAAGCAATCATAGGAATATGGTCTTGTATCGCGGCAAAGGACATCGGGATACCAAACCCAAACGCAATACCCAGATATGCCTGTGGAATAGCAAAAAACCGCTTAAAGAGTGGATAGGTCACAGCGAGTATCGCCGCGACAAACGCCAACAGAATCGTCAGCCGGTTTAAACACAACACCAGTGCAAAGCTGAGCAGTCCTAAAACAGCCGCAACATACAAGGCTTCACGAGGCTGAATCAACCCGGAGGTTAAGACCCGATTTTCAGTGCGCGCAACGTGTCGGTCAACATCTCTGTCGAAATAGTCATTCATCGCGCAACCAGCAGAGCGCATCAAAAATGTACCAAGAACAAATATACCCAGCACGATAGGCTCTGGGAACCCGTCAGCTGCGATAAATAGCCCCCATAACGTTGGCCATAACAACAACAAGGTACCGATTGGCTTATCGATCCGTACGAGCTTTGCATACAGTGCGAGTCGTTCAAACACGATGAGCGACATCCCTTGTTCCGGACGACTCAAGCATCTGCACACCCTCGAGTTCACAAGCGAAAACCGCCTGCACCAACGCATCAATGGCAACCGTACGTGGAAAACTCTTGCGCCAGGCTAGGACAACGCGACGATTAGGGACAGGCGTATCAAACTTGATGTACTTCAACAGCTTGCTACTTCGATCAAGCGCGGTGACCGCACTCGCCGGAATCACCGTAATACCGATCCCCGCAGCCACCATGTGGCGTATGGTTTCAAGCGACGAACCCTCAAAGGTTCGTTGGATACCTTCGCTCGTGGCAGCAAACCGTGAAAGCTCCGGACAAACTTCCAACACTTGATCCCGAAAGCAATGCCCGCTCCCCAGCAGCAACATATTCTGCTGCTTCAAATCTTCAGCAGAAATTGATTTACGGGTTGCCCACGGGTGTTGCGCCGGAATAACGACGACGAAGTCCTCATCGTAAAGGGGTAGAACACTTAACCCAGAGTCAGGTAGCGGCAATGCCATGATTGCACAATCAATCTCACCTTGGCGTAAAAGCTCTAACAATCGAACAGTGAAGTTCTCCTGAAGGATTAGAGGCATTTGTGGAGTACGCTCGATCTGCGTCGGCACTAATTTCGGAAGTAGATAAGGACCGATCGTATGAATGACCCCTACACGCAACACGCCAGCAAGAGGATCGCGACCCAGGCGAGCAAGTTCCTTGATATTGGCACTCTCTTCTAAGACCTTTTGTGCTTGCAACACAATTTGCATACCAATCGCTGTCACACCGATCTCAGTTCCTCCGCGCTCAAAGAGAGTGACGCCTAATTCATCCTCAAGCTTCTTGATCGCCACAGACAAGGTCGGCTGGCTAACAAAACAGGCCTCTGCCGCGCGCCCAAAGTGTTTCTCTCGGGAAACCGCAACGATGTACTTCAACTCCGTGAGGGTCATGGTGACTCCGCTAATTTAAGCTTTAAATACATTAACTACGCAGGTAATCTTCTCTTCCACGCATCCATCGATCTAAGTGCTTGCGCACTGTCTGCGGGTCCGATTCACGCAACGCGCTCGCCTGTTCCCGCGCAACCCCTACTAAATCACCATCCTGAGCAAGATCTGCAAATTTTAGTAGGGTGAGCCCAGACTGCCGGGAACCCAATAACTCCCCAGGACCACGCAAATCAAGATCACGCTGCGCTATTTCAAAACCGTCTTGCGTTTCATACATTGCGCGTAACCGTTGCCGGGCGAGCATCGAAAGTGGAGTCTGATACATCAACACACATACCGAACGTTTTGCGCCTCGTCCAACGCGCCCTCTTAACTGATGTAGTTGAGCCAGACCAAAACGCTCAGCGTGTTCGATGATCATTAAAGACGCGTTGGGAACATCAACACCGACTTCGATCACCGTTGTTGCGACGAGTACGTCTAGCAGCGCGTCCCTAAAAGCTTGCATCACTGCAGCTTTCTCGGTAGGTGTTAGCCGACCGTGCACCAAACCAACCCGCCGAGGGTGCAAGGCGTCGACGAGCTCTGCGTAGGTATCAACGGCATTTTGTAAATCTAGCGCTTCACTTTCCTCAATCAAAGGGCAGACCCAATACGTCTGTTGACCTTCATCGCATGCCTGTGCGACATGGGCGATGATATCCCCGCGGCGATCAGAGGCAAATAACTTTGTCACAATGGGCGTGCGACCAGGAGGTAGCTCGTCAATCGATGACACCTCAAGGTCAGCATAAAAAGTCATAGCAAGCGTGCGTGGAATTGGCGTCGCGCTCATGGTTAATTGGTGTGGAATGAGTTCTGGCTCTAAGATTTGTCTCTCAGATTGCGTGCCCTCTTCTCCTTTGCGTGACAAAGAGAGTCGTTGGCCTACACCAAAGCGATGCTGCTCATCGACAATCACCAACCCCAACGATGCAAAATCTACACCCTCTTGAATCAGAGCCTGTGTACCTACAACAAGCTTTGCCTGACCAGAGCGTATAGCCTCCAGTGACTCACGCTTTGCCTTGCTAGGCATACTACCCGCAAGCCAACACACACGTATCCCAAGTGGATCAAACCAGGACTGCATCTTATTGAAATGCTGCTCGGCTAAAAGCTCAGTCGGCGCCATCAATGCCACTTGAACGCCATGCGCTATCGCGCGCAGCGCTGCTAACGCGGCAACGATCGTCTTGCCGCTGCCAACATCCCCTTGGAGTAAACGATACATGGGATAAGGTCGCCCAAGATCGAACTCAATTTCTTGCAACACACGCATCTGCGCCGATGTGAGAGCGAACGGTAGACTGTTCAGCAGCTGCTGCGACAGCGATAACTGCCCGTTGTGCGGCGCTAATGGACCTAACGGTCGGGCTCGTTTAACAAGTCTCTGATCTCGCGCCGCAGCCAATGACAACTGTTGCGCTAACAATTCATCAAACTTAATACGCGTCCATGCGGGATGTGTGTGTTCAAGCAAACTGGTGGGATCAAGATCCGCACGTGGTGCGTGAATGGTCCGCAACGCGTCACGCAATTCCATTAAACCTAACTGACTTCGCGTGCTCGGAGACAAAGTGTCTTGTAGGTCGACGGTTGCCAAGGCCGTCCCAATCGCTTTACGCAAGCTGGACTGCGACAGCCCGTCCGTCGTGGGATACACAGGCGTGAGTGCAGCGGACAGAGGCGCTCCAGCGACGCTCACTTTCGGGTGAACCATCTCAACGCCATGACGCACGCCACGGACCTCCCCGCGCACACGCCAGCGCTTGCCTGGCTGCATTTGTGATTGTTGACTTGGGTAAAACGTCAGCCATCTAAGGTGAATTTCGCCTGTTTCGTCGCGCAGCACCGCGGTCAGTTGACGTCGTGGCTTGAGCACGACTTCACTGCGTACGACCTCGCCCTCGATCTGCGCCATGACTCCAGGCCGGACTGATCCAATCGCCGCAATCTTAGTCTCGTCCTCGTAACGCAACGGCAGATGCAGTACGAAGTCTTCAGCACTGACGAGTCCAAGACGAGCGAATTTTGACTCCAGGCTGATCGCTGGTGTCTTTGCACTCGGGCGCTTGCGCGCGGGGCGAGCATTCACGTTAGCGCAACAGCAAGGGCGATATCAACTTAAACAACGATGATCGCTTCGACCTCAAATTGCGCACCCTTTGGCAGGCTCGACACGCCAACCGTTGAACGGGCTGGATAGGGTTGTGGCAAACGCTCGGCCATCAATGCGTTGACGATGCCAAATTGACCTAAGTCTGTCAGAAAGAGGTTGAGCTTCACTATATTTTCAAGCTTGCCGCCCGCAGCCTCAATCACCGCTTGCATATTTGAAAAAGCCTGTTTGACTTGATCTTCAAACTTATCCGACACCATGTCGCCCGTTGCGGGAACCAAACCAATCTGCCCTGACAAGAAAACCATCTTGCCCGCGGGCGCTTGCACTGCTTGGGAATACGGTCCAACCGCTGCAGGCGCCTTGTCTGTGTGAATGATTTGTTTGGACATGTTCAATCTCCGGTTTTTACTATTGATTAACCAAAAACAATAGTTTAATCCGATTGAAGCACTGTGTCTGCTCCGCCCGCATCCATACCGAGCTCACGCAATTTACGAGTAATTGTGTTTCTACCCATACCTAGCCGCGCTGCCGCTTCAACTCGCCGCCCGCGGCACACCTCGAGCGACGACTGCAAAATTGTGCGTTCAAACTGCTGCGTCAGTACAGCCCACACTTCAGGATCAGAGCGTGACAATCGTTGCGTCGCATCAATGGCCAAAAGTTGTTGCCAGCTTTGTTGTTGCGCCTCACTGCTCACTCCAACGCTGGGAGCCGAGGCCGGCAATGTTGCCGCACGCACCTCAGGTGGCAAATCAGCAACACCAACAGTCTGACCCGGTGCCATCACAGTTAGCCAATGACAAAAGTTCTCGAGCTGCCGAACATTACCCGGAAAATCAAACTTCGCCAGGACTTGCATCGCAGCGTCTGAAATCCGCTTAACCGGCACGCCGACTCCACGCGCGGAGAGGGACAGAAAATGCCGCGCAAGCTCAGGGACATCCTCACGTCGCTCGCGCAGCGGCGGCAAACGCAGTCGAATGACGTTCAAGCGATGGAACAAGTCTTCTCGAAATTTTCCTTCGCGCACGCGATCTTCGAGTGGTTGATGGGTGGCAGCAACGATCCGCACATCCACCCGCACTGGTTGCGACCCACCGACCCGATAAAACGTTCCGTCTGATAGGACGCGCAGCAATCTAGTCTGCAACTCAAACGGCATATCGCCAATTTCATCTAAAAAAAGTGTGCCACCGCTCGCCTCTTCAAAACGTCCACGGCGCAGTGAATTGGCGCCCGTGAAGGCACCGCGCTCATGCCCAAAGAGTTCAGCCTCAAGCAGATCTCTTGGGATGGCTGCCGTATTCAAGGCGATGAACGGCCCCTTTGCTCGAGCACCATGACTATGCAGTGCATGTGCAACCAATTCTTTGCCGGTACCTGACTCGCCGGTAATTAACACAGTCACGTTGGACTGCGCCAAGCGTCCAATTGCTCGAAATACCTCTTGCATCGCCACGGAAGACGACTGGGTGAGTATCCCCTTGTCTTGGGATACGTCTGCTCGCCCTACCCCAACCGAGGTTTCTTCAGCTTCAGGTTCCTGAACCGCACGCGAAATCAACGCCACAGCTTCATTAATATCGAATGGCTTTGCTAAATAATCAAACGCCCCGCCCTGAAATGCCGTGACAGTACTATCAAGATCGCTGAACGCGGTCATGATGATCACCGGCAAGGCAGGATACTTTTCCTTGACGTGTTTCAACAATTCGAAACCATCTGTTCCTGGCATACGAATGTCCGAGATCAACGCTGCGGGCGTCTCAGATCTCAAGGCGGCCGACACTTCGTTCGCACCCACGAAACTTCTGGTTACCATTCCAGCACGGCTTAGCGCTTTCTCTAACACCCAGCGAATGGCCTGGTCATCATCTACGATCCAGACAGGTTTCATAACGACTCCATAGGTAACATCAGGCGAAACTCGGTGTGTCCGGGCTTCGAGTCAAATTCAATTACGCCACCGTGTTGTTGGACGAAATCTTGCGCAAGACTCAGGCCTAAGCCAGTCCCGCCATCACGACCTGTCACGAGTGGATGAAAAATTCGGTCTTGAATTGTCTCGGGTACGCCAGGTCCGTTGTCTAGCACTGAAACGACAACGGCCATGCGATGTTGTTTATGTCGCAATAAAACTTGACGCGCGACTCGCGTCTTGATTGTGATGTGTGGGGATGCGACTTGCGCGGATCCCGTCAAAACCTGCGCAGCATTTCGAACCACATTTAAAAGCGCTTGCATCAATCGAGCGGGGTCAGCACGAAACTCGGGCATCGATGCATCGTAGTCACGTTGTAGCGCGACGTGCCTAAACTCCGCGCGTACAAGCGCACATACGCGTTCGCAGACCTCGTGGATATTGACCGACTGCCATTGCACAGGCATGCGCTGGGGTGCAGCTAAGCGATCGACTAGCGCTTGTAGACGATCGGCTTCTGAAATAATGACTTGTGTGTATTCCTGCAGTGCTGGATCAGGCAATTCGGACTCGAGTAACTGCGCAGCACCGCGCAGACCCCCGAGAGGATTCTTTACCTCATGTGCCAGATTGCGCAGCAGCTCGTGCTGCGTTTCGATTTCATCAACCAAGCGGATACTGCGATCGACCAGCACACGCTGCTCAATATCTTTCACCTCAATAAGGGCTGCCCAAGGCCGCCCAACTAACGCGATGGATGTCACACCTACTTCGACCGAGTCTGCGCCGCGTCGTGTCCGAGCGAATTGCCGACAATCATCGACATCACCCGCGCAGGCTTGCCGGAAAGACTGCTCCAACGCACTGTCACGCTCAAACAAATGGGCGGCCGGCAACCCAATCAGGGTACGCCGGGACCGCCCAAACATCACTTCCGCCGCCGCATTAGCCTCTGCGACTTCGCCGTTCGGGTTCAATAACAGAACCGTCGTGGCGAGTAGATCGAAGGCTTCAACGGAGTTCATGGGTATCAGGCCGGGAGGCCCGACCCCAGATTTGTCGGCAGTTTAGAGGCTGTAGTAAAGGTCAAATTCAACAGGGTGCGTTGTCATACGAAGACGATTAACTTCTTGCATCTTCAAATCAACGTATGCATCCAACATCTCGTTTGTGAACACGCCACCACGGGTCAAGAACTCGCGGTCTTTGTTCAATTCCTCAAGCGCTTGCTCGAGCGAGCTGCACACTGTTGGGATCTTTGCATCTTCTTCAGGTGGCAAGTCGTACAAGTTCTTGTCTGCTGGGTCGCCAGGATGAATCTTGTTCTGCACACCATCCAGACCAGCCATCATCAAGGCCGAGAAAGCCAAGTATGGGTTGGCGAGTGGATCTGGGAAACGCGCTTCGATACGACGACCCTTGGGGTTTGCAACGTAAGGAATACGGATCGAAGCCGAACGGTTACGTGCCGAGTAAGCAAGCTTCACAGGGGCTTCGTAATGTGGCACCAGACGCTTGTACGAGTTCGTACCTGGGTTGGTGATCGCGTTCAGTGCACGTGCGTGCTTGATCACACCGCCGATGTAGTACAGAGCAAACTCAGACAGACCAGCGTAACCATTGCCTGCGAACAAGTTCTGACCGTCTTTCCAGATCGACTGGTGCACGTGCATGCCCGAACCGTTGTCACCAACGATTGGCTTTGGCATGAAGGTTGCTGTTTTGCCGTAGGCATGTGCAACGTTGTGAATCGTGTACTTCATGATCTGGTTCCAGTCTGCACGTGTAACGAGCGTGCTGAACTTGGTACCGATTTCGAGCTGACCTGCGCCAGCAACTTCGTGATGGTGCACTTCAACTGGAATGCCAGCTTCTTCGAGCAACAAGCACATCTCGGAACGCATGTCTTGCATTGAGTCGACGGGAGGAACTGGGAAGTAGCCGCCTTTAACTTTTGGACGGTGAGCCAAGTTGCCACCTTCGAATTCCATGCCGGTTGACCATGAGCCCTCTTCGGACTTGATCTTGACGTGGCAGCCGGACATATCGTCGCCCCAAGTTACGCCGTCAAAAACAAAAAACTCTGGTTCTGGACCGAAATAAGCCGTGTCGCCTAAGCCGCTGGACTTCAGATAGGCTTCAGCGCGTTTTGCCAAAGAGCGTGGATCGCGCTCGTAGCCTTTCATGTCTGAGGGCTCAACCACGTCACATGTCAGGATCATGGTCGACTCTTCACGGAATGGATCCATGTGAGCAGTTGCTGGATCTGGAATCAACAGCATGTCTGAAGCTTCAATGCCCTTCCAGCCTGCGATCGACGAACCGTCAAATGCATGGCCGTCCTTAAACTTATCTTCGCCCATTTGGCTGACAGGCACAGAGACGTGCTGCTCTTTGCCCATAGTGTCCGTAAAACGGAAGTCAACAAACTTGACTTCGTTATCGGCAATCTTCTTCAGAACATCTTTAGAGGTGGTCATTATTGACTCCGGGTATGAATTAGAAGGAATGACTGACTAATATTTTGGTTGGAACTCGCGCGTAATTTTACCTTGTGACATCCAAAGCAAGTTTTGTGCCAACTGCCAGAAGCTGAATTAGCCCTGTAGCAGGGCTAATAACTGGCACCAATATAGTGCATATGCGCACAAAATGGGATTTTTACGCACTTATTTGGTGCTACGAGAGAAAAATGCCCTGCAACTCATTCAAAAAGCGCCAACCTATTGGCGTGGCTTGGTAGCGGATAGATGAGTCCACTAGAAGGCCTTTCTGTGCAGCCTGCGCAAGCATACCCGCAAATCCGGCCGGAGCCCTGCCGCATCGCTCTGGATACAAAGATGCGGGTACGCCCTCGCGCAAACGCAAAGCATTGAGCATGAACTCGAACGGCAGCTCGCTTGAGTCTAGGGTGCGCGACTCAGCAATATGCGAGCCATCTCTTTGCAGAGCAGACTGCATCCACGAGTCAGGGCTGCGCGTCCTGGCTTGTCTGAGTATTTTGTCCGGGAACGACAACTTGCCATGGGCACCCGGGCCTAAACCCAAATAATCCCCAAATTGCCAGTAGTTCAGGTTATGTCTTGCCCGCGCACCTATTTTGGCGAATGCGGAGACCTCATAGCGCTCAAGACCCGCTGCGCCACATAAACTTTCAATGGCGTCCTCCATCTCGACAGCAAGGTCGTCCTCGGGCAACGCTGGGGGAAACTTCGCAAAGACCGTATTTGGCTCGATACTGAGCTGATACATCGACAAATGTTCAGTACCAAAAGACAACGCTTCTCGTGCGTCTTGGATGGACTCTTCCAAGGTCTGCTGCGGCAAGGCAAACATCAAATCCAAATTGACTCGCGCGACAGCACGTTGCGCCATCTCTATCGCAGCGCGTGCTTGATCTGCATCATGGACTCGACCTAGCGCCTTGAGTTGTCTGCTATCGAAAGACTGAATACCTAGCGAAATTCTGTTGACGCCGCTGCGCGAATACTCAAGTAGTCTATTCGCCTCAGCTGTACCCGGATTAGCCTCAATTGTGATCTCAGCATCTGGCCAAAGATTTAAATGCGTGCGCAGCATCGATAGAAGGCGGTCCATCGCATGCTCACTCAACAAGCTTGGTGTGCCACCGCCAATAAAGACTGTGTGCACCTGACGACCCCATACACTTGGGAGAGCTTGCTCTAGGTCAGCCTGTAATGCCTCAAGGTATTGTTCCTCGGGCAGCACACTTGGTGCTTGATGCGAATTGAAATCGCAGTATGGACACTTACGCACACACCAAGGTACGTGTATGTAAAGCGACAGGGGCGGCAAGGTGGTCAGCAGCGAACCAGCCCCTGGAAGACCCGCGGTGCTCGAAACAAGTTTGCTCGTGGCCTGCTCAGCGACTATCGGGATGATGCGTGCCATTATGCAAGCATCCCAGCTTGTCTGAGCTGCGCGACCAATTCACGCATGGCCATGCCGCGATGACTGATGGCATTTTTTTTCTGGGGTGCGAGCTCCGCTACGCAACACCCCTCTTCTTTCAAAAAGAAATAAGGATCGTAGCCAAAACCATTGTCGCCGCGCGCCTGATCCACGATTTCGCCACTCCAGTTAGCCTGTGCAATGACAGGCTGAGGGTCATCAGGGCGCATGACAAGCACCAACACAGCCACATACCATGCACGTCGATCGGTCACGTCGCGCAAGACCGTCAATAGCTTTTCATTGTTCGCGGCGTCCGAGCGTGGCCCATCAAGCACTTGCGCATAACGTGCAGAATGCACGCCTGGCTCCCCGCCTAACGCATGCACGCACAATCCAGAGTCGTCTGCTAGCGCAGGTAAGCCCGACAAAGCACTTGCGTGCCTAGCCTTAGCGAGCGCGTTCTCAACGAATGTTGCGTGTGGCTCAGGCGCGTCGGGAATATTCAAACTCTTTTGGGAAATGAGCTTGACGCCAAGTGGCGCAAAAAGCGCCTCGAACTCTTTGATTTTTCCGGCATTACCCGAGGCCAACACAAGAGAGCTCAACATCATTCCCGCTCCTGTAAGTCTGCAAGGGGCACGTCTTCAATCAGCATATTGACTAGCTCACGTGCAAAACCGGGCAATTGTTCGAGTTTGCGTACACAGATTTGCAATTTACGATCGGCCCAGTCATCGGACAAGCGCACAATTTTTATCTTCAGGCGCTGCGCATAGCGTCTCGCCACTAACTCGGGCACCACACCAATACCCACGCCGGCCTCAATCATCCGGCACACAGCCTCGAAGCTGCCGACCTCAACCCTGAACCGAAACGGATGTCCGAGCTTATCGGCCGCCTGAATCAAGAAAGCATGAATGGCGCTCCACTCAGACAATCCGACATATTCGTAACGCATGGTTTCAGCAAAAGCGACCTCAGTGCGGTCACCAAAGTGGTGATCCTCCGATGTCACAAGCACGAGTCGATCTTTCCGATAGGGCAAGTACTCGAGTTCCGACGATTCCGGCCGACCGGCGACAATTCCGATATCTGCCGAGCCCTCCGACACGGCCTTAATGACCAGATAACTCAGGCGTTCACGTAGCTCAACGGTGACATCTGGATGGGATGCCAGGTAACGACTCAATACCGCGGGCATGAACTCCGTCATCGCCGTCGTATTCGCCAGTACCCTCACCTGGCCTTTGATACCTCGAGCGTATTCGTGAATATCCCCGCGCAAGTGGTCAATTTGACGTAAAACCAGCCTGGCATGGCGCAAAAACGCTTCCCCCGATGGGGTGAGCGTCACACCCTGGCTATTTCGGTTAAATAGCCTAGTCCCAAAGTGGTCTTCGAGGTTTTTAACCCTATTGCTGGCAGCGGGAAGCGACAAATGCGACTTTTCCGCGCCACGGGTCAGGCTGCTAGCGTCCCCAATGTTGACGATAAGTTGCAAATCCGTCAGATCGAAGTGGTTTGCCATGGAATAGGTAGTCGCTTAAGCATTCAAAAAGTCCGGGTTAACCAAACATCAATAGTCAGGCGGTCCGCGCTCGGGCACATTAGCGTTTTCGCCATACACGCCATCATAAGACAATCATGCAAACTACTCATTCAGACCAATATCAAGATATTCGTGACGCCATCCGGGACCTTTGCAAACAATTCCCCGACGAGTACTTCCGTAAAGTGGACGAGGCACGAGGCTATCCAGAAGAGTTCGTCAATGCGTTGACCCAGGCAGGCTGGATGGCAGCCCTGATCCCACAGGAATATGGTGGTTCGGGCCTCGGGCTGACAGAGGCATCGGTAATTATGGAAGAGATTAACCGTTCGGGTGGTAATTCGGGAGCCTGCCACGGACAGCTCTACAACATGGGGACTCTATTGCGCCATGGCTCAACCGAACAAAAAAATCTCTATTTGCCAAAAATTGCGGCGGGTGAGCTGCGCCTGCAGTCGATGGGCGTGACGGAACCAACAACTGGCACCGACACCACCAAGATCAAGACAACGGCGGTTAAGAAGGGAGACCGTTACGTCATTAATGGTCAAAAGGTTTGGATCTCGCGTATCCAGCACTCCGACCTCATGATCTTGTTGGCCCGCACCACACCGCTTGATCAAGTAACAAAGAAATCCGAAGGGATGTCGATATTTATCGTCGATCTCCACCAAGCAATCGGCAACGGTTTAACCGTGCGCCCCATTTTGAACATGGTTAACCACGAAACCAACGAACTCTTCTTTGAGAACCTTGAAATCCCAGCCGAAAACCTTATCGGTGAGGAAGGCAAAGGCTTTAAGTACATTCTCGACGGATTGAACGCTGAGCGCGCGTTGATTGCAGCTGAGTGTATTGGCGATGGTTACTGGTTCATTGACCGCGTATCCAAGTACGTGAAAGATCGTATCGTCTTTGGTCGTCCGATCGGTCAAAACCAAGGTGTGCAGTTTCCGATTGCACGGGCTTTTGTCAACGTCGAAGCTGCTAGCCTGATGCGTTACGAAGCTTGCCGTCTCTTTGATGCGAAGCAAGCGTGCGGCACACAAGCCAACATGGCGAAGTTGCTCGCGGCCGACGCGTCATGGGAAGCGGCAAATGCTTGCTTACAATTCCATGGTGGCTTTGGCTTCGCCTGCGAATACGACGTAGAGCGTAAATTCCGCGAAACACGTTTATATCAAGTCGCGCCAATATCAACCAACCTGATCTTGTCGTACGTGGCTGAACACGTACTTGGCCTCCCACGTTCGTTCTAAAGGATAAACCATGACTGCCGTTCGTTCCCCTGCCCCTGCTGCTGTCTTGCATCCAAGCGCTGCGCTCGCGAAGTTTGCCTCTGAACTGCAATACTCCGACATTCCAGAGTCGGTCCGTATGCGTTGCGAAGATCTCTTTCTGGATACGATGGCATCTATATTGGCAGGGTCGTCCGCGCGTGCAGTCAAAGCGATGGCAAAATACACAGCGCTGATGGGCCCTTCCGACGGCAAGTCTGAAGATTTCGTCAATCGTAGAATGACGAATCCATTTTTTGCTGCGATGGTGAATGCTGCTGCTGCGCACGTTGTTGAGCAAGACGATGTGCACAACGGTTCGGTATTTCATCCAGCGGCTGTCGTATTCCCACCAGCACTGGCTGTCGCACAAGCGATCGGTGCTTCAGGTGAAGAGTTCATTACGGCATCGGTCGTAGGCTACGAAGTTGGTATTCGCGTAGGCGAGTTCCTCGGTCGTTCACACTACAAAATTTTTCATACGACAGGTACCGCAGGCACGGTTGCGGCGGCTGTAACTGTTGGACGCCTGCTTAAGCTCAACCCAGAACAAATGCTTAACGCAATCGGCTCAGCCGGCACGCAGGCATCTGGCTTGTGGGAATTTTTGCGCGACGCCGCCGACTCCAAACAGTTGCATACAGCTCACGCAGCTTCAACAGGTCTTAGCTCAGCCTACCTTGCCAAAGAAGGCTTTACCGGTGCGCGTCGTATCCTCGAAGGCGTCCAAGGCATGGCCGCTGGTATGTCGACGGATGCCGACCCTGCCAAGCTGACCGATCGTCTGGGCGTGCGCTGGGCCTTACCCGAGACGTCATTCAAATACCATGCGTCGTGCCGCCATACACATCCGGCAGCCGATGCATTGCAATACGCCATGAAGACCCATGGGTTAAAGGCTGATGACATCACGCGCGTCGTGACCCACGTGCACCAAGGGGCAATTGACGTACTGGGGCCGGTTGTCGACCCACAGACCGTCCATCAATCAAAGTTTTCGATGGGTACCGTCCTGGCCCTGATCGCAATACGAAATTCGGCTGACTTGGCAGGCTTTGATAAAGCACTCAAAGATGGTCAAGTCGCTGCCTTCCGCGACAAGGTCACAATGGAACTCGACGAGGAGGTCGACACGGCCTATCCACAACGCTGGATCGGCAAGGTCACTGTGACCACCAAGGACGGACGTAGTCTCGCGGGCCGCGTCGATGAGCCCAAGGGTGACCCAGGCAATACGCTATCGCGTCCGGAGATCGAAGACAAAGCCTTGCGTCTTGGAACGTATGAAGGCAACGCCACTGAAGCACAGGTCAAGAAACTGATCCAAACGGTTTGGGCTATTAGTAAACAGCCTACGCTGGGCCGTGTATTGTCTGATTGATACTGACCAAGACGAATAACTGGAGACAACAAGCATGCGCTTACAAAACAAAGTTGCAATCGTCACGGGTGCCGCAAGCGGCTTTGGCGCAGAAATCGCGCGCTACTACGTCCGTGAGGGTGCGAAAGTCGTCATCGCCGATCTGAATGAAGCCGGCGCTCAAAAGGTTGCAGCGGAAATCGGCGCCTCAGCCGTAGCGGTAAAGTGCGATGTCAGCAAACGTGCCGATATTGATCTGGTCGTCAGCACAGCCGTTCAAAAATTTGGGTCTGTTGATATTGTTGTGAACAACGCAGGCTACACACATAAAAATCAACCGTTTTTGAATGTCGACGAAGCAACCTACGACCGATGCTTCGATGTCAACGTTAAAGCGATTTATCACATGATTAATGCAGTCGTGCCAATGATGCGAGCCAAGAAATCGGGCTGCATCATTAACGTTGGCTCGACGGCTGGCCTGCGACCACGCCCTGGTCTGACTTGGTACAACGCGTCCAAAGGTGCTGCGAACCTGTTGTCCAAGTCACTTGCTGTCGAGCTTGCAGGCGACAACATCCGCGTGAATGTGATTTGTCCTGTTATGGGTGACACAGGGATGTTGGGTGACTTTATGGGCATTCCAGATACCCCTGAGAACCGTGCAAAATTCATTGCAACAATCCCAATGGGTAGACTCAGCGTGCCGCGCGACATTGCAAATGCGGCAGTGTTTCTAGCCTCGGAGGAAGCATCCTTTCTGACTGGACTAGAGCTACCTGTAGATGGTGGCAGGACTATCTAGTTTCACCAGAGCGTGCAAGGCGGCCTGATTGCACAGGCCAATAAAATCAGCCCTGCCGGGCTGATTTTTGTTTTTGCGCCAGTATCGCTATGCCTTCTTCAGCCAGGGCCAACAGAGTATTTAGCTCAGCGCGATCAAAGGTGTGTCCTTCGGCCGTGCCCTGCACTTCGACATAACGCCCCGCGCCCGTCATGACGATATTCATGTCTGCGTCGCAACCGGAGTCTTCGGGGTAATCCAGATCAAGCACGGCCTGCCCGCCGACCATACCAACCGAAACAGCCGCAACCGAATCAATCAGCGGATTCTGGGTCAATAAACCCTGCTTCATGAGTCCATCCACTGCGTCGGCAACAGCAACCCAGGCTCCTGTAATACTGGCGCAGCGCGTACCGCCGTCCGCTTGCAACACGTCGCAATCAATTTGGATCGTGCGCTCGCCGAGTGCCTTCATGTCCATTACCGCACGTAAGCTGCGTCCAATCAGACGTTGAATTTCTTGGGTCCGGCCTGACTGTTTACCCTTTGCTGCTTCCCTGTCGGAGCGTGTATGGGTCGAACGCGGCAACATTCCATACTCGGCAGTGACCCAGCCCTGCCCTTGGCCTTTTAGAAACGGAGGCACTTTTTCGAGTACGCTTGCTGTGCACAGTACTTGAGTATTGCCCATACAGATCAACACCGACCCCTCGGCGTAGCGCGTAAAGCCCCGCTGCATAGAAACGGTACGCAATTCGTTTGCGGCACGTCCTGACGGGCGTGATTCAGCGGAAACGGTTTGATTGGTATTGACAGTTGACACGATGTGCTCTCACAAAAATTCGGATAGTGGACCGACCATGAATCAAAGAAGCCAATCCTGCTGTTTGCAGCGTCACAGTATACGCAGCACAGCGCGTCATGTCCTGTTGACTGTCGCCTGTCTCGGCGTCGCCGTGACATTACCAACGCCGCTCGCAGCGCAAACGACGGGTGCTCAGGCCAACCAGGCTGCTCTGACCGATACCGCAGTGCTTCGGTATGACGGCTCCTTTGAAATATTTCATCCAGTCGTCTCAAATGGTGGCATGGTGGCCAGTGAGCACCGCCTTGCCAGCGAAGTCGGCGCCCGCATCCTGCAACAAGGGGGCAATGCCACAGACGCTGCCGTGGCAATGGGGTTTGCGCTGGCCGTCGTCCTGCCCAACGCAGGCAATCTAGGCGGCGGAGGCTTCATGCTCATACGCGACGCCGCACACGGCAGGACCACCGCGTTAGACTTTCGCGAAACAGCACCTGCAAGCGCCAGACCCGATCTATTCTTAGACGCACAGGGACAAGTGATCCCAGGTAAATCGACACGCTCGCCCTACGCTGTTGGTGTCCCCGGTTCGGTTGCCGGCCTTATACAAGCTGCACGCGACTATGGGAGCTTGCCCTTGTCCCAACTTATCGCACCGGCCATTAGGCTAGCCGAAAACGGGTTTACGGTGAGTGCAGTACTCGAGGAGCAATTCAGATCCCATCGCGCCCACCTTATTCGCTGGCCCAGCACGCGAGAAGTTTTCTTCAAGCGTAAAGTCGGCGCATCAGAATGTGCACTACAAGACTGCCCTCACGATCTGCTCGAGACCTATCGTAGAGGTGACACGCTAATTCAAAAGGACCTGGCAAACACGCTACGGCTCATTGCGCAAGCGGGAACCAATGGTTTTTATACCGGTCCTGTCGCGCAACAAATTGTGAGCACCTTGGCGAGCACCTCAGCACCTTCGCCGATCACGCTAGAGGATCTAAGCACTTACAGACCGATCGCTCGCCAGCCCGTTCAGGGCACCTACCGCGGGCACCAGATTTTCTCGATGCCCGCGCCCAGCTCTGGTGGTGTGCACCTCATTCAAATGTTGAACATACTCGAGCGTTATCCACTTGCACGCTACGGGGCCGGTAGCGCACAAACAATACACTTGCTTGCTGAAAGCGCACGGCTGGCATATGCAGATCGCGCTGAATTCCTGGGCGACCCCGACTTTGTGAAAGTGCCGCAGCGTGGGCTAAGCGCCAAACGCTACGCAGATCAAATTGCGCAAGGCATCAACGTTGAGAAAGCGACACCCAGCCAGAGCGTTCGCCCTGGTCAACCCTTGCCCTTTGAAAGTGATCAGACTACACACTTCTCTGTCATCGATCACGCAGGCAACGTAGTAAGCTGTACTTACACACTGAACTTGAATTTTGGCTCCGGCATTGTCGCGCGAGGAACCGGCGTATTGTTGAACAATGAAATGGACGACTTCGTCGCGAAGCCTGGTGTACCAAACGCTTTCGGGCTTCTCGGTGGTGACGCTAATGCAGTTGAAGCAGGAAAGCGGCCGCTCAGTTCAATGACTCCTGTCATTGTTGTGAAAGATGGACGCGCATGGCTTGCAACCGGATCGCCTGGTGGGTCACGCATCATCACAACAGTCCTGCAAAACCTGGTCAATATTATCGACTTCGATATGAATATCGCTCAGGCCATATCCACCCCACGCACACACCATCAATGGATGCCAGATTACCTGCGTATAGAACGTGGTGTAAGTCCTGATACGATCGTACTTTTAAAACAGATGGGCCATGATGTCCGCGTCATGCCAACAATGGGGCGTGCGCAAACCGTACAGCATACCCAGGGTCGTTTCTTTGGCGCGTCTGACCCGCGTAATCCTGATGGTGCTGCAATAGGCATAGAGAAAACAAATGATTAAAAGTATGACCGGGTTTGGCAGTGCTAAAGCAGAGCAACCCTTCGGTGCAGTCACAGTCGAACTTAAAACCGTAAACAGTCGTTATCTTGACGTTCAGTTCAGAATGCCTGATGAATTACGCCTGGCTGAACATCCTCTACGTGAGCGTATCGCTGGCAGCCTAGCCCGCGGCAAAGTTGAGATACGTGCGAGCTTCGCCCGCGCAATAGGTGAACAACAAACAAAACTTGAACCCGCGTTACTCCAGCGTGTTGCCGATCAACTCGCGCAAGCCCGCCAGACACTTCCGCAGACGCCTTCGCCAACACTCACTGAGATTCTTGTCTGGTCGACTACTCCACAGCAGTCTGTGGAGCCTGAGCGCTGGGCAAAGCTGTGCCTCGAAGCGCTCGAGCCCGCCTTGACGCAACTGATTGAGGGACGTCAACGAGAAGGCAGGCGATTAGCCGACGCGATGCTTGAGATCGCAGAACGTGTGCGCGAAGTGCTCGCAACGGTCGAGGCTCACATGCCCACGCTACTTGTAGCGCATCGTGAAAAACTTGCACTGAAACTAAAAGAAGCGCTCCAGGCGGCGCATCCAGGGGGATTCGCTCACATTACCGGTACAGAGCTCTCGGAGCGCATCGCAAGCGAATCCAGTTTGTTCGCGATTCGCATTGATGTTGCCGAAGAACTAGCTCGACTGACCTCGCATCTCACAGAATTGGAGTTCCTGTTGGGCCAGGGCAAAACCCCAGCCGCCTCAAAAAGCAATGCTTCGGGTAGCGTCGGAAAACGTCTCGATTTCTTATTTCAGGAAATGAACAGAGAAGCCAATACGCTCGGGTCTAAAGCGGGCAGCATGGAAATGACGCAAGCGGCTATCGACTTAAAATTGCTGATCGAGCAAATGCGCGAACAGGCAATGAATATCGAATAGCCGCTTTGCAATCACGCGCGAGCGTACAACTTAGCCGCGCCCAACGAATGGCATGGTGGTTGCCATGATCGTGACGAACTGCACGTTTGTTTCCAGCGGATAGCTGACGATCTGAGCGACCATTTGTGCCACATGGTTAACGTCCATGCGTGGCTCAACGCGCGTCGTGCCATCGGGCTGCGGCACACCTTTGGTCATACGTTCGGTCATTGGCGTGGCTGCATTACCAATATCGATCTGCGTACAAGCAATATTGTAGTGACGTGTGTCAAGTGAAATAGACTTCGTCAACCCAGTCACAGCATGCTTGGTCGAGGTGTAACCAATCGAAAATGGTCGCGGTGCGTGCGCAGAAATAGAACCGTTATTGATGATGCGCCCGCCCTGTGGCTTTTGGTCTTTCATAATGCGGATCGCTGCTTGCGCGCACAAGAACATACCCGTCAAGTTGATGTTGACGATATCTTTCCAGATGTCTATAGGAAGATCTTCGATTGGCACGGGAGGGCCACCACGGCCTGCGTTGTTAAACAGTACATCCAAGCGACCGAATCGCTTGGTGACCTCAGCAAACAATGCCTTAACCGACGCCTCATCGCTGACGTCTGTCACGACTGGATGTAGACGTGCGCTATGCGCACCACCGAGGCTGCGCGTCTCTTCGAGCGCGTCAGCGCGACGTCCAGCAAGCAAGACCTCGTACCCTGCCGCTGCCAACGCATGTGACACAGCACGACCAATTCCGGAACCCGCTCCGGTGACTACAGCAACCTTCAGGTCAGACATTTTTTTCCCTTTTTGTGTAAATAGAGTTTCACGTTCATTTTCAAAGCAACTGCCGCTGGCGCTAAGCCTTAGCAGCACCGAGTTCGATTGGTGCGTCCGGTTGCGCACTCCACTCACTCCAAGATCCGCCATACAGCGCAGCGCCACTTAAACCAGCCAGCTCCATTGCGAGCAAGAGATGGCAAGCTGACACACCAGATCCACAACTTGCCACAACCTCTGAAGGATTGCGATCTCCGATGAGTCGAGCAAATTCTGCACGCAACACGTCAGGTGACTTAAGCTTCCACTCGGAATCCAAATTATCTTTTGATGGACGACTCAAGGAGCCGGGGATATGGCCTGCCTTAGGATCAAGTGTTTCATTCATTCCTTGAAAACGATCGCCTGGGCGCCCATCGATAATCAGGCGGTCACTACGCCCCAAGCCCGCGCGCATGTTTGCCACATCTACAGCCTTAGTCAACGCCACACCCTGCTTGAAGTTTCCACGCAGACGCGCCGCGGGTTTAGTCGGTGTGAGCTCGAAGCCAGCTTTGGTCCAGGCATCGATCGTGCCATCAAGTACAACAACCTTCGCGTGCCCCACCCAACGGGCAAGCCACCACAAACGCGCTGCGTAAGAGCCCCCGGGAGCATCGTAGGCCACAATCAGTGTGTCGCTGTTGACACCTAGGGCCGCTAGCTGCTCAGCAAACACACGCTGCTCGGGCAAGGGATGTCGACCATTCGAGCCATTTTTCTCGCCGCTCAGTACACGTCCCAGATCGACAAACACTGCGCCAGGAATGTGCGAGGCCTCATAGGCGCGGCGCCCTAGCTCGGAATCCACCAAGTCGTAGCGACAATCACAAACGAGAACCGAGGCGGGATCGCTCGCAAGCAGTTGATGCAGTGCTTGGGGAGTGATGAGATGTTGGCTGCTCATAGAGGGGGCTATCCTTAATCAATGTAAGAGTGCTGCGGACACAGGCGTCGATTCTAGCGACTCTGCTATGCTTTTGTTTTGTCCTATTTTGCCATTGTCACCCATGTCCTCGGTTGCCGGAAACGTTTTTATGGTCGTGGCGCCTAGCGGCGCTGGAAAATCCAGCTTGGTCAACGCCTTGTTAGACCAAGACAACTCGCTTTGGCTGTCCGTCTCTTGCACCACCCGTGCGCCGAGAGCCGGTGAACAGCACGGTAAGGACTATCGCTTTGTGTCACACGCTGAATTTGATGCGCTGCGCAATAATGATCAGTTGCTCGAGTGGGCTGAAGTGCATGGCAACTATTACGGCACACCCCGGGATCATATCGATGCGGCACTGGCGCGGGGACAGGACGTCCTGCTTGAAATCGACTGGCAAGGCGCAAGACAAGTCAAAAAGCTCTACCCCGACTCGAAGGGTATCTTCATTTTGCCACCGTCGATCGAAACACTTCGCCAGCGCTTAACAGCCAGAGGTCAAGATAGTCTTGAGGTAATTGAGCGCCGGATTCAGGCAGCAGCCGATGAGATTTCGCATGCGCCCGAGTTCGAATATGTTATTATTAATCAAGACTTTAGCTTAGCGCTCACGCAACTTGGCGAAATCATCCGATCAAATCGGTTGCGTTACGATTCGCAACAGGTTCGGCATGCTGCGTTATTTCAACAATTGCACTTGTCGCAGAGCAAATAAGCGCAAAGTCAAACCCGCTGTACACCTTTTTGAAACAGGAATTCCATGGCCCGCATCACCGTTGACGATTGTCTTGAGCACATCCCTAATCGCTTCAAACTTACGCTGGCTGCAACATACCGTGCCCGTGAGCTTGCTCAGGGTCACGCGGCGCGCATTGAATCGAAAGACAAGCCCACCGTGACTGCACTGCGTGAAATCTCGGCTGGACTGACCGGCATTGAAATGCTGCGCAAGGTTCCTACCTAAACAAGGCGAGCATGGCCTTTCCCGGCTTACGATATGCGTCATCCGGGTTATTGGCCGCCCTACGGGTAGGCTCACGCCTAACCCGTCGACATGAGTCTGACGTTGCCCTAGGCACCCTATCCGGTGGTGCTACACCTGTTGAGACTTCCACCGAGCCCGCGATCGCCTCCATGGCTTCGCTGCAGGCACTACTCGATGGCTACCTCGATGCTAAGGATGTCGCGCTCGTTCGAGATGCTTATCGCTTTGCAGACCAAGCGCACCTGGGGCAGTTTCGCTCTAGCGGATCTCCCTACATCAGCCATCCAATTTCCGTTGCAGAAATCTGTGCAGGCTGGAAGCTTGATGTCAATGCCATCCGTGCTGCGTTATTGCACGATGTCATGGAAGATCAAGGAATCTCGAAACAAGAGCTCCTTGAAAAATTTGGCGACGAGGTCGCTGAGCTTGTAGACGGCCTGTCTAAACTGGATCGTCTCGAGTTTGCAAGTAAGGCACAGCAACAGGCGGAAAGTTTTCGCAAGATGCTTCTTGCCATGGCACGCGACATACGTGTCATCCTAATCAAGCTGGCAGATCGCCTACACAATATGCGTACGCTTGATGCGGTCTCGCCGGAAAAGCGGCGCCGGATCGCACGCGAAACGCTTGATATCTATGCACCCATTGCACATCGCTTAGGTCTAAACGCACTTTATCGTGAGTTACAAGACCTTTGCTTCATGGCGATCTTTCCGAACCGCTATCAAGTACTCGAGAAAGCGGTGATGGCCGCACGTGGCAATCGTCGCGAAGTACTGACTAAGATTGATGAACAGGTCAGAGCTGCGCTGCCTGCTGCAGGCATCGAAAGCGAGGTCACCGGCCGCGAAAAAACCTTGTACGGTATCTATCACAAGATGGTCGAACAGAAAAAGTCTCTGTCGAACGTTCTGGATATTTACGGTTTTCGGGTCATCGTACGCACGTTACCTGAGTGCTATATGGCAATGGGTATCTTGCATCAACTTTACAGGCCTGTGCCTGGAAAATTTAAAGATTACATCGCCATACCTAAGGCGAACGGTTACCAGTCATTGCATACAACGCTAGTTGGCCCCTACGGTACACCTATCGAGTTTCAGTTTCGCACGCAGGATATGCATCAGGTTGCCGAGGAAGGCGTGGCAGCACATTGGCTCTACAAGTCCGACTCATCCAGCCTGCAAGAGATTCAACAGCGAACAAGCAAGTCACTTCAGTCGCTGCTCGATATTCAAAGTCAAACGGGCGACTCAACCGAGTTCCTTGAGCACGTTAAGGTCGACCTATTTCCTGACGCAGTCTATGTCTTCACGCCCAAGGGGAAGATTGTTTCCCTGCCCCGAGGCGCAACTCCCGTAGACTATGCCTACTCGATTCATACCGATGTTGGAAATCACGCGATCGGCTGCCGGGTCAATGGCGAAGAAGTCCCGTTGCGCACCGAGCTGTCCAGCGGCGACACGGTCAGCATCACCACTGCACCCGATGCGCGACCAAGCGCACAGTGGTTGAACTATGCCCGAACAGGACGTGCCCGCTCCGAAATTAGGCACTATCTACGTACTGTGCAATACGATGAGTCAGTGGCCTTCGGTGAACGGATGCTGTCGCAAGCCCTGCAAGAGTTGCAATTGAGTCTGCCCGACACAAAGGATCCGGTCTGGGAGAAACTCGCACGTTCCAGCGGTGCGCATTCGCGTGAAGAAATCTTGGCCGACATTGGTCTGGGAAAGCGGCTCGCGGCTGTCGTTGCGAGGCGCTTCACACCGGACCATCCTCTTATTGCCACAACCGCTGCGGCAGACGACGAGATCACCGCTGCACGCACCACACCGATTCTGATTCATGGACACGAGGGTCAAGGCGTTCAGCTTGCCCCATGCTGCGGTCCACTACCTGGCGACGAAATTGTGGCGGGCATTCGGGTTGGACACGGGCTGGTTGTGCATACTTCAGAATGCCCAGTCGCTCTCCGGGCACGCACGAAAGAGCCCGAGCGTTGGATTAACATTGCCTGGGACACTGAGACGGCCAAGCACTTTTCGGCCCGTATTGAAATCATTGCAGTCAACGAGCGTGGCGTGCTTAGTCGAATCGCGGCTGAGGTCGCGCAAGCAGACTCCAATATCATTCATGTGACTATGCATGAGGATGCCGCGTCGACTGTGGTCCTAAACCTAACGGTTCAAGTAGATAGTCGGCGCCACTTGGCACAAGTGTTTCGCTCTATTCGACACGTGCCGCAGGTTAGAAAAATCATCCGTACGAAGGGTTAATTCCCTTCTACCTCTTCCTATTGAAGGATTGTTATGGCCCTCCACAGCACGATTCAACAAACGTCCGACGCAATGGGCGAATTATTTATCTGGACTGATGTTGACCCCGCGCAGGAACAGGACTTTAATCGCTGGTATGACACGGAGCATATGCAAGAACGCGCTGCTATTCCAGGATTTAAATGGTCCCGGCGCTATCACTCTAAAACATGTGCCCGTCCCTATTTGGCGCTTTACCGCACCGAGAGTTTGAAGGTCTTCACCTCAGACACGTATCGCCTAGCCTTTACCAAACAAACAGAATGGTCGGTACGGAACTTTTCGCATATGCACAATACACAGCGACGCGTAGCTGCTGTGACGCTCGCCTTCGGCGCAGGAACTGGCGCGGGAATCGCCCTGCTGTGTTTGGGTTCGATTGCTGTGGCAGAGAAAGCGCTTGCCTTATGCAAAACGCTCGGTCAATCTGCTGAGGGCATTCTCAGTGCAAAAATACTGACACCCGATACGACACTTTCTACACCACTGCCTTCTGAAAGCACGGAGCAACGCGTTCTTGAGCCTTATCTGATTATTGAAGCAACCTCTACAACCGAATCCGTCAAGGCTGCTTCAGCGATCGCCAAACAACTTGGCTTATCAGAAACCGCTTGTCACAGTTTTGATCTACTTTGGGACTTGCAGTCGAGCGACCTCTGAATATGCCCGTCACAAAGCCCTTCCTTGGAGTAGCGTGCTTACTGCTCTCCATGTTGGCGCTCACGGGACTGGATGCAACTGGGAAGTGGGTCATGGCCACTGGCGTGCCACTTCTATTCTTTTGCTGGGTTCGCTACATCGTACATTTTATGTTGGTGCTCGGAATCGCCGCACCTAGTCTAGGCCTGACTGTCTTTAAATCGAAGCAACCTAAATTGCAGCTGATCAGAGCTGTAGCAATGCTTTCGGCCACACTGACGTTCTTCACAACATTGAGTTACCTGCATCAAGCCGAAGCCACCGCACTGATTTTTATCGCGCCCCTGCTGATGCTGTTGGTGGCCCCATGGTTGCTTAAAGAGCGCAGCTACCGCTCGCGCTGGATAGCAGCTGGGTTTGGCCTATTGGGCATTATCATTGTTGCGCGTCCTGGGGCGGGCTTACCTTTAGCGGGAGTGTTGTACGGCCTCATCACAGCATGTCTATTTACAGGACAACATCTGGTATCGCGCATGCTTGCTGGTGATAATGCCTTAACCACGTCTTTGCTAAGCGGAGCCTTCGGTGCGATCGCCCTGACATTTGCGATGCCCTTCGTCTTACCCCAGGCGTGGTCAATGATCTCCTCTTTATCCCTCAACATGTGGGGGTTAATCCTGCTTGGTGGGATCTGTGGCGGAATAGGACAACTGATGCAGATCCAGTCCTATCGCTTCGCACCGGCATCAATGCTTGCACCATTCATCTATCTTCAAATCACTTTCGCTGCTACGTTTGGCTGGCTGATATGGTCACATATGCCGGATGGGATAACCTGGATCGGCATTAGCATTATTTGCGCGAGTGGCATCATCAATAGCTTGGTGGAATGGCGCAGGACTCAGCACACACCTCGGGTCGCCTAAGAGGTCGTACGTTAATTTCTAAGTAACCAGCTGCCCACCCTGCATCACAAACTGGCGATCACAACGTGCGGCAAGCTGCGGATCATGCGTCACGAGAACCAAGGTGGTTTGGTGCTTCCGTTGAAACTCAAACATTAAATCGATCACCTTGGCACCCGTCACCTCATCCAGACTACCCGTCGGCTCGTCCGCGAACAGTACGGATGGCTGTTGTGCAAATGCCCGCGCAAGAGAAACCCGCTGCTGTTCTCCCCCAGAGAGAGTCGCTGGAAAGTGATCCAGGCGGTCCCCTAAGCCAACCTGCTGCAGGAGCGAAGTGGCAGTCGCATGCGCATCACGCCCCGCCAACTCAAGCGGCAACATAACGTTTTCTAGAGCATTCAGGTTTGGTAATAAATGAAACGACTGGAATACAAAGCCAATACTTTTCGCGCGCAACGCCGCACGTCCATCTTCGTCCAGCGCAAAAAGCGACTGCCCGAGTAAATTGACCTGACCCGATGTGGGGGTATCCAAGCCGGCCAACAAACCCAAGAGCGTAGACTTACCAGAGCCTGAAGCTCCAGTGATTGCCAAAGATTCACCGGCACGCAAACAAAACGTGATGTCATCTAAAATCGTCAGCATTCCAGTAGCGTCCTGAACGCGCTTACTTAAATGTGTGACTTCTATTGCATTGATTTCAACACTCATGTCTTCGTTTTCTCACCTGCGTCAATTTATCAGTCTAGCTCTTTTCGGCTTCCTGATCGTATTCACCCTCAATGCTTGGGGACAAACGGTATCACCGTCAGCCTCTCGTATTTTAGTCGTGGGAGATAGCCTATCGTCCGAATATGGGCTTACTCGGGGATCCGGTTGGGTTGCCTTACTCAAGAAGGCACTTTCAGATGCCAATATTCAAACCGATATAGTGAATGCAAGCATCAGCGGCGACACTACAAGCGGTGGAGTCACCCGCTTAAAGCGTCTGCTAGAGAAGCACACGCCTAGCCTCGTTATTATCGAGCTGGGGGGCAATGATGCACTGCGTGGCCTACCGCTTGAGATGACACGTCAAAATCTCAACACCATGGCCACGCAAGCAAGCGCAAGCGGAGCGAAAGTCGCGATTGTTGGCATGCAGATCCCGCCTAACTACGGTCGAGAATACGCAACCGGTTTTAAAGAGGTATTTGAGACGGTTGCAAAACAACAAAACGCGAGCCTTGTGCCGTTCCTCCTTGAGGGAGTTGCAGCCGACCCGAAGTACTTGCAGGCAGACAACCTCCACCCTAACGAGCTAGCACAACCGCAAATGATGCGAAATGTGCTTGACGTTGTCCAAGCTCTGCTCAAACCTTAATTAGAGTTTGGCAGCGTCAAGTTCGCCGCTGATAAGTTTTCCGGCATCTGGAAGAACTTTTACTTTGTACGTCTGACGCAAAATCTTCAAAGCAGCTTGTTCTTCCGCTGCACCCCAGGCCTGAGCGAGCTGCGCCTGCAGTTGAGAAACCTGCGCGGGATCGGGTGCCACAGCTTCTTCTACTTTCGTCAGCATCAAAATACTGTACTGATTGCTACCTTTAACACCCAAGTAGAGCGGTAAGGTCTTGGCACTGGCAGACATAACCGCTTCAAGTTCCTCGCGTGTTAGTTTTTCCGGCGATTGACGTGTCACTGTCATTGCAGGCGCAAAACCAGAAGGCTCGGCAGGCTTATCCGCTTTAAGCGTCTCAAGCTCTTTACTGCCGGCTGTTTCTGCCGCCGCCAATGCGCGCTCCGAAATCAACACATCCCGAATACGTGCCGAAACGGTATCTAGCGCTGGCACACGTGCAGGATGCACAGCCTCAACCCGCAATGCGACAATCACATCGGGTGACAACTCAATCACGCCAGAATTGAGTTTCTCTTTGAGCACATCATTCGAAAATGCCGTTTGACGTACTTTCGGATTCCCGACAATCGTTTGTTCAGCCTCAGTTGGGAAGTCCGAACCATCCCGCTGCTGTGCAGGTAACAAACCTTCACGGCTGAGACCCTTCACAGTATTAATCTTTAAATTCAGCGCATCCGCAACTGGCTTGAGGCTATCGCGCTGATCGTAGACCAGGTTGGTGAGCTTTCCCGCCATATCTGCAAAGCGTTCTGCTGCTAGCTGCTTACGGATCTCCGCAGCAACGTCTTCTTTGACATCAGCGAGAGGCTTAACCGAGGCGGGCTGAAGCTCAAGTATGTTCAACACATGAAAACCAAATGGACTTTCGATCACGCCAGAAATCTTGCCAGCGTCAAGGCCGAAAACTGCCTGTTCAACCTGTGGGACCAACATGTTTTTGCTAATCCAACCGAGATCGCCGCCTTGGCTTGCTGAGCCACTGTCTTGGGAAAACTCTTTGGCAAGCGCTGCAAAATCCTTCGGAGACGCGGCAGCGCGCTTCGCGATGTCTTCCGCACGCTGTTTGGCCTTAGCCTTGGTTGCCTCATCCGCAGCAGCCGGTACCTCTATCAGAATATGGCTCACGCGGCGTCGCTCGGGCTGACCGTAGCGTGCCTGATTTTGTTTATAAAAACTTTCAATATCCGCGTCAGATACTTTGACGTCTTTTGTTGCGGCCTCTTCGTTCAAAACGAGGTACTGCACGTCTACATTTTCAGGGATACGCAGTTGTTCTTGATTAGCGTCGTACCAAGCTTTGATATCTGCGTCACTGACCTGTATGTCTTTTACGAAACTTTCGGCGGAAAATACTTGACGGGCAACAACACGTTTCTCGGTAACAAGCGCCAGGATGTTCTTCGCTACGTCGGTCGGTACACGCGCTGTTAAACCAATGGGTTGTAGCACCTGGGCGATCGCCAGATCACGACGCAGGCCAAGCTCAAAGGAGGCAGGTGTCATACCTTGCGCCGCTAAAACTTGTCGGTAGCGCTCGGAAGAGAATTGTCCGTCTTGCTGAACAGCGGGAATCGCCGCGATGGTGCGCCTTAAGGTTTCATCGGATACCGAATACTTACCTTTACTGGCTGCAGCAGCAACGGTTCGCTGATCAACCAGAGAGTTCAGTAACTGCTCGCGAAATAAGGGCGTATCAAAGGCGGCTGGGTCAAACTGCGCACCCAGAGCCGAGCGATACTGTTCGAGCTGAGCTGTCCGGGCACGGTTGAATTCGCCGAGAGTGATGGGTTGCCCATCAACCGAGGCGAGCTCAGGCTCCTTGGCCATAAAGCTCGTGTAGCCTTCCAAACCAAAAAATACGAACGACGGGAGAATGAGCAGCAACAAAATTAGCTGCATCCAGCGCCGGTGATTGCGGATAAAGTCAAACATGTAGAGGTCGCTTACCTAAAGACTGAGCGGGGGCAAGTTTACCACCCAGTGCGTTATGCTTGCAGCCTTACCCCTTGCTACGTGACGTTTTACGATGACACCTGCCCAATCCTGGAAATACCCCCTTTTTGTGGCCCATAGAGGCGGTGGCTCGCTAGCCCCCGAAAACACCCTGAGCGCCATGCGAACCGGCACCCATTTTGGCTACAAAATGGCCGAATATGACGTAAAACTGTCCTCAGACGGTGTCGCAATACTGATGCATGACTCCGTTCTGGATCGGACAACCAACGGTAAAGGCTCGGCCGGCGATCTAACTTTTGCCGACATTGCGGGTCTGGACGCTGGCAGTTGGTATAGCCCAAGTTTCGCAGGCGAAACCGTGCCGACGCTAGAGGCGATAGCCCGCTACACGCAGGCTGTTGGTATGGCCAGCAATATTGAGATCAAACCGACTCCTGGGCTCGAGGCGCTCACGGGAGCGCGCGTGGCCGAGTTGGCCCAGACCTTGTGGGCTAATGCTGCCCTTCCACCGCTTCTGTCATCCTTCTCGATAGAGAGTCTGCGTGCAGCAAAACAAGCGGTTCCGAACCTGCCCAGGGGCTGGATTACGGAATCACTGACCGAAGGCTGGCAACGCACCGTGTCAGAGCTTGAGTGTGTCTCAATCCACCTCAAGCACACACTGGTCACACAAGAACTAATCGCCGAGTTACGGGGGGCAGGTCTGAGAATCGCTGTATGGACCGTCAATGATCCCATTCGCGCCAACGAGTTGCTAGACTGGGGCATTGATGCCTTGATTACTGATGCACTCGATCGCATTGAACCCAAGTAGTTTTTGTATGAATCGTTCCGGAGAACACTTTGTTTAGTTATCGCCACGGCTTTCACGCTGGCAACCATGCCGATGTACTTAAACACATCGTCTTGACCCAAATTCTCCGATACTTCAATCAGAAGGAAACTCCCTACTGGTTTATTGATCTGCATGCAGGTGCTGGCCTTTATGACCTGGAAGGCCAATGGGCACAGAAAAAGGGTGAATACTTGGGTGGCATCGCTCCGGTATGGCAGGCTAAAAGCCCGCCGGCTGCCGTGCTGCATTATCTCGATCTGATTAAAGGGTTGAATCCCGATGGCGAGCTAAGGATTTATCCTGGCTCTCCTTGGATTGCGCTCGAAAGTTGTCGCGAACAAGACAAGCTAAGACTCTTCGAGATGCATCCGAGCGAAGCAGATATCCTGCGTCTTAACCTCGAACATCGCGGTTCCACTAGCCTGCGTCAAACCAGTCTCTACCCGGATGACGGATTCGCTGGACTGAAAGCTCACATCCCGCCACCCAGCCGCAGAGCTATCGTGTTGATTGATCCATCATACGAAGACAAAAACGATTATCGACAAGTCGTCGTAACACTCAAAGACGCGATGCAACGTTTTCCAACGGGATGTTATGCCGTGTGGTACCCACAAGTGTTACGTCGCGAAGCGCAAGACCTGCCGCGACAACTCGAACGCATTGCGGGTAACAGCTGGACCCACGCTAGCCTATCGATACAGAAACCAGCTTCAGACGGACTCGGTCTTTACGGCAGCGGAATGTTTATTATTAATCCGCCTTGGACATTAAACGCTGAGCTCAAGCAAACATTACCTTGGTTAGTCAGTACCCTCGGCACCGATGCGCGCGCCGCGTATAAACTGGATTTCCTCGATAAATGACGCGTTGATACTGGTCTTCAAGAAACCACTGTATTAGAAGCTTTCGTGTTGGCCTAGATAGCGCCACTGCCCCACAGGCAAGTCAGCCAACATCACGCGCCCTATACGCACGCGTTTAAGCCCTAACACGGTCAGACCCACTAGCTCACACATACGCCGGATCTGCCGCTTCTTGCCTTCACGCAAAATGAATCGCAGTTGGTCATCATTCTGCCATTGCACATGTGCACGCTTTAAACGCTTGCCGTCTAGCGAAAGACCCTCATTGAGCAGCTCAAGGCCACCAGGCCGTAGCTTGCCTTGAACCCGAACGAGATACTCTTTTTCAATCTCTGAATCTTCACCAATCAGCGTGCGCGCAACACGCCCATCTTGGGTAAGAACCAATAACCCCGTGGAGTCAATGTCCAGCCGTCCGGCCACGGCAAGTCCGCGCAGTTGGGTTCGATCAAACTTTATCGGACTTCGATCAGTACGAGCGCGATTGGCTGCTGTAACAAGGGCTACCGCGGGCGTATAGCCGTCCTCCGCCTGCCCGGACACATAGGCCATGGGCTTATTGATCAGGATGGTGACGCGGGCGCTTTGTTGCGACGCAACATTTTTATCCAGGGTAATAGTCTGCGTCGCAGTCGCTCTTTCACCTAGGGTTGCGACAACGCCATCAACTTTGACCCAGCCTCGCTCGATATAGCTGTCCGCCTCTCGCCGGGAACACATGCCGCGTTCCGCCATCAATTTAGAAATCCGCACTTTTTCCATAAGTTGCGATAATACAGCTATGCAGCAGCCCATTACAGACCACCGCTGGAACAGTCGTCCGCCTCCAGTCCTGAGCGCCACGCAAAAACAATGGCTAATGCGTACGGGCGCCCTCACCACAGCACTGCGGCAGCTAGGCACTCTTGAGCTGAGCGTACTTACCGAACGGGTCCGCAGCCTCACTTGCGAAGACAGTCGTGTTCTTGGAAGACCTGCAGGACAACCTGTTTGGACCAGGGAAATCGTCATGCGCATAGACGGGATCCAATGCATTGTTGCGCGCAGCCTGACGCCCTTGCGCGCTTCGCACGGAGTATGGCAAGGGATCCGAAGACTGCGTACCCGTCCGCTGGCAGATATGCTCTACCACGACGCCTCAATCCGACGCTCGGATTTTGAGGTGGCGCGCCTAATGCGCCGCAGTGCGTTATTCCAGACCGTACAAGGTAACCTAGCCAACAAGGCAACGTTGCCGTTACTCGCACGCCGTTCAGTATTTTGGCGCTCTGGTCAACCCTTACTGGTAGCCGAATGTTTCTTGCCAGCGTTTTGGCAAAGACTTCAGTAGACCAAGATCTTGCAGTTCGGATCCAAGGAGGCCTCTAACATGGTCACCATCCCGATCACCTCCTGTGCTTCAGCAATCATGTCGGCGGCGGTCAAGCCACGATCTCGCATCGCTGTGGAACATAACGCAATCTGTACGCCACTGCGCAAGGCATCCTCGACATACGCAGAAAGCGGACGTCCTAAGGGTGCCACGGACGTATGTCTAGCAGTATTCGATTGCTGAAATAGTTCAACACTGGCGCCTAGCGCGTGGATGCTTACCTCTACGTCCATCGCTGCGGCGCTTGCAGCGATCATGAACGGCGTCGCGCCGTGTTGCGGATCGTGCGCACCGGTCTGCCAGAGCTGAATCACAAGTTTCATCACCTTCCCTGATCCGGCTTATAGTCAGCAAAGGATGTCATTTGGTGCAGATCCATCAGTTCATTGGCTCGCACTGCCACCGCCGTACCATTGAGTAGAAGCGCCTGGACTTCACCAGGGTCTTGCGCGACAAGACGGGATAGCCAATTCATGTAGGGGCTGCGATTAATCTTCATAGGCGTTGCAGTCAGTGGCTCGTTCACCTCGAGCACCTCACACGCAAACGGCGAGCGGACAGACAACACTGTCTTTGCCACTTCCACAAGTGCAAACGCCTTGTTCGCCTCGATCTCACGTCCGACTGGACGTGGATTAAACATGTACAGATCGCCGACAAGCGCCAACCCAAAGGCAGTCAGCCCGGCCTCGAACCGTCCAGCACCCAGGTCCCGAAACCAGACGTTGAGTTCTTGGTCGTAACTTAAATCATCTGGAAACTCACAACCCCGAACTTCAGCCACAGCCGCACCCCGTCAAGCAGACAATTGGCGGAAGAGTATGGGAGTCGAACCCACCAAGGACTGTACGACAGCCCTTCCCGGATTTGAAGTCCGGACGTCCCACCCGGGAGCGACACTCTTCCTTCATACACATCACAATAACGACTAAAACGACTTCCTACTTAGCTACGCTATACAACGCAGCATTTCTGAGTATTCTATGATCCTTTTCGGCCGTACGACTCGATCGACCCAAGCTAACTAAGCGACGCGTCAAGCCGACCCGATCAAAGGCTTCGAGAATTTGAATTGCCCGTTTGCGTCCAATACCAAGCTTATCGCGAAAACTAATCACACTAACAAAGCCCTGCTCTGCCACCGTTTCCCGAATCATCTCGGCCATCCGTACCATGGTTGCATCAGGATAGAACAAATCCTTGACCAATTGTGTCAGCGCAGAGGTACGCGCTTGCTTTTTGAATAGCAATCGAATCTCATCGTCACTCGCATTCACCATGACAGCGATGTCGCGCACCCACGGTGGGTCGAATCCTGCATCCAGGAGCTTGGGAAGCGCCCTCTCCCACAGAATGCGCTCGGGTCCTGAGAGCTCAACTTTATGTCCAACCGCGTGGACAAAATTTCCGGTTAGCGCAAAAGTACTTGCTTGAATCTGACCCGTTAGCCAGGCTTTAAAAACCGATGCCTCAAGCTCAGGCACAGCCATCCGTCTTAAGCGCTCGTGCGCCAAACCAGGCTCATCAGGATCCGAAACATGGAACCCATCGAGGCACGTCTTTACCCGCGCGACAAGATCATTTTGCGCTGCGAACCCTAACACCAACTGTTGTGCATCATTTTGTAACTGCAACGCAAGATGTGGATCAAGCAAGCGCAATAGTTCTTCGCCGCTACGGTTCATTGCCGCGGCCCAATGCGTGAGATCAAGCGGACTACGCGCATGTTGCATCAAGGATATCAGCGCGTGTACTGGATCACGCTCTCGCAACAACGAGAGCACCCCCAACCGCTCTTGCTTTTTTCGGCCGCGCACGGGTGGAGCAACATCCATGACCTGCGCACCAGCTAACGTGTGGCGCGCACTCGTATCACGCAAAACCAGCCGATCATGCCAACACAGTGCAAGGGGTCGATCCAACACAATTTGTGCCCACGCCTCTTGTCCAGCTCCCACCTGCGCGCAATCCAATAGAATCAAGCGTGCAGAAACTTGCTGACAGCCATGATGCAACAATACAAGCTCACCATCTTTCAGGCCACGCTCTGCATCATGCGGCACAGTCACTAGACAATCCGCACGAACCGACTGCAAATCCAGCTCAGGCGCGACAAGCCAGTCGCCACGCGTGACTTGTTCGAGCTCTACACCCGATAAAACAATACCGCAGCGCTCACCAACGCTAGCGTGCTGTGCTGACTGGTTCTGCGCATGAATCGAACGCACGCGCGCTTCAACTCCTGCATGGGCAAGTCGCACTCGATCACCAACTGCAATGCGCCCAGCGATGACTGCACCAGTCACTGCAACACCCATCCCCTTGACGACAAACACGCGGTCAATCGCTAGGCGAAAATAGGCCGGTGCATCGGTGGACGCTGGCATACCCAAAGAAAATAAAGCATCTCGCAGCGCATCGATCCCTACCTGCGCTCTGACAGAGACAGAATACGCGCTGACGTCACCAAAACGCGTCGATGCCACGTAGGCGAGTACTTCGCGTGTGACACTCTCAACGCGGTCAGCATCGGCAAGGTCTACTTTCGTAATAGCAACTGACAACTGGGGAACGCCCAACATATCCAGAATGCGCAAATGCTCTCGCGTTTGTGGCATCAGGCCATCGTCGGCGGCAACGACCAACAGCCCGTGATCCATTCCGATCGCACCCGCAGCCATCGTATGCACAAATTTTTCGTGCCCAGGAACATCGACAAAACCAATGATCGAGCCTGATGCAGTTGGCGTGTACGCAAATCCTAAATCAATGGTGATACCACGCGCCTTCTCTTCGGGCAGACGGTCGGCATTGACACCCGTCAAGGCCTCGACGAGAGAGGTCTTACCGTGATCAATATGTCCGGCGGTGCCGATAATCATTTTGTCGTGCCTAAACGCTGTGCCGCAGCCAACATTGTTTCGCGCAGCACCGACACTTTGTCGTCGGTCAAACACCGCAAATCAAGCAACAAGGTCTTTTCTGAAATTCGACCAATCACTGCAGTGTCGGAGCCTCGCAACAGTCGTTCCAAACGAACGACTTTCTTTTCATTCGCACGGTCCAACGCTGCAATAGCAAGGGCAACTGAAGGCAAGCGCTCGACGGGCAAGGAACCAGACCCGATTTGAGACTTGACTGCCTGTGCGGTCACCTGCAAACCACAACTTGCGAAAGCATCGCGCAGCGACGGAATCAAACTATCGGCTTGTGCTTGCATTGCGGTTGCGGGGCGTGTCAGCAACTGAAGAACCTTCACGCGCTGGGGCAACGTTGCGGGATTACGATACATGCGCAACACGGACTCGAGCGCCGCGAGGGTCACTTTGCCAACCCGCAGCACGCGTTTTAAAGGATTTTTCTTGATACGCTGAATGAGATCCTTTCTACCAACCAGAATGCCAGCCTGAGGACCGCCTAGGAGTTTGTCGCAGCTAAACGTAACAAGATCAGCGCCATTTGCAATCGTCTCAGCGGGTGTCGGTTCCTTTGGCAAACCAAACTGGGTCAAGTCGACTAAAGTCCCTGCACCCAAATCCACCACAAAAGGAACATTGCCGGCATGGGCGATCTTCGCAAGTTCAGGCTCTGCGACCTCAGCGGTAAACCCCTGCACGACGTAGTTGCTGGTGTGCACCTTCATCACGAGTGCGGTCTTCGGACTGATCGCCTCGACAAAGTCTTTAGGATGCGTACGGTTAGTCGTACCCACCTCAACGAGCCGAGCACCCGCCCGCTTCATGATGTCCGGGATCCGAAACGCACCACCAATTTCAATGAGCTCTCCACGCGAAACGATTGTTTCCTTCCGGTTCGATAACGCATTGAGTAAAAGGAAAACCGCAGCAGCATTGTTGTTCACAACTGTCGCCGCTTCTGCGCCCGTGAGCTCACAGAGCAACTCCTCGACCAGCTCATCGCGATCACCGCGTTTGCCTTCTCCGAGGTCATATTCCAAGGCACAGGGCTCTGCCGCAGCACTCGCCATCGCCTCGATCACTTCATCGGGCATGACGGCACGACCCAAATTGGTATGCAGGACAGTCCCAGTAAGATTGATCACGCGACGCAAGTTAGGCCGCGCACGCGCGACCAAGCGTGCGTCGATCTGCACCAACAATTCCTGCTCCGTCGGCGCAACAAGTACATCGTTCGAAGATATGTTCTGTCTTAGCGCGTTTAAAACAAAGCGGATGCAGCGTAAGAGCTCATCACGCCCATATTGTGCGATCCAACCGCTGGCCGGCTCCGACAACAACAGTTTGTCAACCGAGGGTAATTGGGAGAGTAATTCTGACACGGGCGCACGCGCCACGGGTTTAGGATTCATATTGAGTTCAGTTTGCCGTTTTTAAACTATTCGCTCTTGGATGTTTCGCTTTGACCTGTCACAAAAAACAGATTCCGCCCGGTCCGCTGATACCCCTCAGAGGCCAGTGCCAAGTCAAGGTTCAGTGTTGCCAAGTCGTCGGCGCCTGGGTCCATCTGCGGTTCTTTGGATTGAAACATAATTTTGATGTACCCGCCGCAGTCATCACAACACTCGCCCTGCACAAGACTATCAGGCGTTTCTCCGAGTCGGGACACTTCTTTAGGCGTATCACAGTTGGTGCAGCGAGCACGAGGTGCATACCACTCCGAGGCGCAAAGCGAGCAGACAAGATAGCGATGACCATCACGATCACCGACCCGCAACACACTTACAACGGGATGCGAACCACACACCGGACACAAGCCATTTTCACCTTTATGCGTATGCGTAAAGCTTGATACAAGTTTGGCCTCACGCGTCCAGAGCAACTGCAACGTTGCCCCAATAAATGGCGCAAGATCTGGCGCTACGTGATGTTCATCGGCCGCTAACAACGCTTGCGCTTGTTGATGCTGTTCAGATAGCGGAAGTGCGATCAAACGATCTAGAGCAGCACGCACCCCGTCTGGCAAAGTCTGCTTGCGCATGGCTGAGTCCAGTGCGGACAAAACTACTTCCCAACGTGAATCAGGCTTCCAGGTCGAAATAGAAATAGGCGGCACACCGTGTTTAAAAGACTCTTGAACAACGTTCTCGTCCAAGGCAACGGTTTCGACAGAACTCAAGGCGTCGACCTGCGCCTGCGCCAACTGCGCGCAAAAGCCTAACCATGCTGAATCGGCGTGCGTTGCGGCTAATTGAGACAAACGTATCGCGCGATCCTGAAAAACTTGCCGTGCATCCATCACCACCAAAAGCGGCGTGTCATCCTCAGGCATTCCCTGAATCTCACCAGGCTGAATTAACTTAATCGCAGATACAGTCATTTGTTTATCTCAATTCTTAAAACTAAAAAGAACAAGGGGAAGAATATCAGTCTTCCCCTTGATTACCCTGCTACACCACAAAGTGCATCGGGTTACTTACCGCCCGTGACTTCCTTGAACCAACCTGGATGGTGCTTGCGCGCCCAGGCCCGGCTCACAATACCAGTGCGCATCGCACCGATTGTGCCCTGAACCCAAATCGCCGCATAGACGTGCACGATGATGGTTAAGATCAAGACCCATGCGGACAATGCATGGACCAGCGCGGCAACACGATTCACATCTACTGAAACGTAGTGCGAAAAGTATGGGCGCCAGAATGCGAAACCCGACACGGTAAGCAAAAGCATCGAAACAACCATCACCCAGAACGCGAGCTTTTGACCACCGTTGTAGCGCCCTACTTCAGGCAACTTTTCATGGTTGCCATTGAGCACATCACCGATTTGACCAAGCCACTTGCGGTCGTTCGCATTCAAGACATTGTGATGCCAGAACTTGAACATGATGCCTACAAACAGAACAAACATTGAGACCCCGATGAAGGGGTGCAAAATGCGTGTCCACGAACCGCCCCCAAACAACCCCGACAAGAAGTACATCGAAGGATGAAAGAGCGCCAAGCCCGAGATTGCGGCCAGAACGAAGAGCAGTGCAACAATCCAGTGGTTCGCACGATCTGAACCACTGTAACGCACCAAACCGTTTTGATTAGACATGGTGGTTCTCCTTAAGCCTTAGGATCGTGGTCGTCTTCAACCTTGTCCGGACCCTTGATGGCGTAATGAATCACGCCAGCAAATACAGTCGCGGCCATGGTCAACAGTGCGATCGGTTTCATGATGCCCTTCCAGAGGCCAACGGTTGACGAGATCTTAGGATCTGCTGGCAAACCGCTGTACTCAGTTGGACGATCACCGTGTGGCAACACATACATGACGTGCGTGCCACCAACGCCTTGGGGATTGTACAAAGCAGCTTTACTGAACCCACGGCTGTTCAGATCCTTAATACGCTCGTTTGCATATTGAATCCGCTCTTCCTTAGGACCAAACGTCAGGGCCTGAGTAGGGCAGGACTTCACGCAAGCTGGCTCTTGGCCAACCGAGACGCGATCCGAACACAAGGTACATTTCGTTGCCTTGTTTGTGACTTCAGAGATCTTCGGGACATCAAACGGACAACCGGATACGCAATAGCCGCAGCCGATACATTTGTCCGAGTTGAAATCCACGATCCCGTTGTCAAGCTTGACAATGGCACCTGGACTTGGACAAGCCTTGAGACATCCAGGATCTTCACAGTGCATACAACCGTCTTTACGGATCAACCAGTCCAAACCACCCGTGGCAGTCTCAACTTCGTTGAACTTCATGACAGTCCAGGCTTGTGGGCCTAACTCTGCTGGGTTGTCGTATGAGCCGTCGTTTGTACCAATTTCAGGACGGGTCTCGTTCCACTCCATACACGCGACCTGACAGGCTTTACAGCCGATACAAGTCGAGATGTCGATCAGCTTAGCCACATGCGTGGTTTTAGCCGCAGCGGCGGGAGGGGTCATAGTCGTGGCGGATTGAGCGACGACGTGTAGTGCTTGAGTAGCCATGTCGTTCTCCTTAAGCCTTCACGATATTGACAAGGAACGCCTTAAATTCTGGCGTCTGTGAGTTTGCGTCACCGACAAACGGTGTCAAGGTATTCGCCAACTGTGCTTGCTTAGTTTGGCCCTTGAAGCCGTAGTGGATTGGAATACCAACGTGGTAAACCGTTTGTCCATCCACTTTCATGCCTTTGAAGCGCTTGGTCACGACAGCCTTAGCGTTTACAAATCCACGCGCAGATGTCACTTTGACCTTGTCACCGTTAGCAATACCCTTCTCTTTTGCAAGAGCCTCGCTGATCTCGACAAACATCTCAGGCTGAACAATCGCATTCAACTTTGAGTGCTTTGACCAGTAGTGGTAGTGTTCAACCAAGCGATAGGTCGTGGCAGCGTATGGATAGTCCTTAGGCGATCCAAACACCTCCATATCGCCCTTATAAACGCGTGCGGCCGGATTGGACTTGGCCTTGGCGTTACTCGGGTGCATGGGGTTACGAGCCAAAGGTGTCTCGAACGGCTCGTAATGCTCAGGGAAAGGACCCTCAGCCATCTGTGGAGCAAACAAGCGCGCGACGCCCTCAGGGTTCATGATGAATGGCATCACGTTCTCCTCAGGCTTGGCGTTTGGACGCATATCGGGGATGTCATTACCACCCCAACGATCGCCCAACCACTTCAGCACCGAGCGCTTCTCGTCCCAGGGCTTACCGTTCATGTCGGTTGAAGCACGGTTGTACAGAATGCGTCGATTGGCCGGCCAAGCAAAGCCCCAGTTGGCGCTCTGACCCAAGCCTTGATCCGAGGTTTCCTTCGGGTCGCGACGAGCGGTCAAGTTACCCGCCTGACTCCAGCAACCAGAATAAATCCAGTTACCGCAAGCTGTATCGCCGTTTTCCTGCAGCAAAGCAAAGCCTGGCAGTTGCTGGCCTGCGGCGACAAGAACCTTGCCGGACGCATCCTTAATGTCCTTCAGAGCTTTACCGCTAATCTCACGCGTCAACTCACCCGCGTCAGGATTGTTGGGATTGGTGTACGGCCAAGTCAGATTCATCATGGCGTCTGGGAATGCTCCGCCTTCCTTCTTGTACATGTCACGCAATTTATTAAAGAGCGTAGCCATGATTTCGCAGTCAGACTTCGACTCACCTGGGCCATCTGCAGCCTTCCAGTGCCACTGAATCACACGACCCGAGTTCGTGAAGGTACCATCCTGCTCAGCAAAACAGGTCGCTGGCAAACGGAACACTTCGGTCTGAATCTTTGAAGAATCAACGTCGTTGAACTCGCCGTAGTTCTTCCAGAATTCTCCCGTCTCAGTCTGCAGCGGATCAATCACCACCAAATACTTAAGTTTGGCCAAGGCTGCACCAATCTTGTTCTTGTTAGCAACTGCCGCTAAGGGGTTAAAGCCCGAGCAAACGAAGCCGTCCATTTTGCCTTGGTGCATTCTTTCAAAAATTGCAAGAATGTCATAAGCGGCATCCCGCTTAGGCAAGTAGTCGTAGGCAAAATCGTTTTCTACTGTCGCGTTGTCGCCGTACCAGGCCTTCATCAAGCTGTTAAACCACTTGGGGAAGTTCTGCGGGAAGTTCATCTGATTAGGACGCAGCGCCTTAGGAGTACGCGCATTGCGGTAATCCATGTACGTTTTGTCCGCTTCGGCTGGTGACGACAGGTAGCCAGGCAACACTTCTGTGTACAGACACTGGTCGGTAATGCCCTGCACGTTCGCGTGACCGCGCAATGCATTCACACCGCCGCCGGCCATACCCATATTGCCTAGGAGCAACTGGATCATGGCCATCGTACGGATGTTTTCAGATCCGATCGAGTGTTGAGTCCAACCCAGCGCATAACAAATTGTCATGGTCTTGTCAGGCGCGGAGGTGGCAGCAACCATTTCACACACTTTCAGGAACTGGTCCTTGGGTGTACCTGTGATGCTGCTCACCAACTCAGGTGTGTAACGCGAGAAATGCTTCTTCATCAGTTGGAAGACGCAATTTGGATCCTGCAAAGTGGTATCCACTTTGGCGAACCCGTCTTCCATTTGATAGGTCCACGTACCCTTCGCATAACTGCGCTTGGCTTCATCGTAACCCGTAAAGATACCATCCTTAAACCCATACGCTGGATTAATCAGGAACGACGCGTTCGTGTAATTCAACACGTAGTCTTTGTGGATCTTATCGTTCGCAAGCAGGTAATTAATCATCCCGCCCAAGAACGCGATATCTGCACCAACGCGAATCGGCGCGTAATAGTCTGCCACGGCAGCCGAACGCGTAAAGCGTGGATCCACCACGACGAGTTTGGCACCACGCTTGGCTTTAGCTTGAATCACCCATTTGAAACCGCAAGGGTGAGCCTCGGCCGCGTTGCCGCCCATCACTAACACTACATCGGCGTTCTTGATGTCAACCCAATGGTTGGTCATCGCACCGCGCCCAAACGTCGGGGCCAGACTGGCCACCGTCGGAGCGTGTCAGATACGCGCTTGTGTGTCGAGTGCTACAACGCCCATCGAGCGCAGAATCTTTGCGCTCAGATAGCCGGCTTCGTTGTTCGAAGCAGAACTCACCAACATGCCGAAGGTGTTCCAACGGTTAACCGTCAAACCATCCGCATTCTTGGCTACAAAATTCTTGTCGCGATCAGCCTTCATCCGCTTGGCGATACGCGTCAGCGCTTCTTCCCAGGAAATGCGCTTGAACTCTTTGCTACCAGGCTCACGCACTTCAGGAAACTGCAAACGGTCTGGGCTGTCGATCATGTCGAGCAAGCCAGCGCCCTTAGGACACAGAGTGCCTTTGTTTACAGGATTATCAGGGTCACCTTCAACGTGTACCACTTTCTGTTTGCCCTGCGCGTCTTTCGCGCTGTAGAGCAATACACCACAGCTCACGGAACAGTATGGACAGGTGCTACGCGTCTCTGTAGTTTTTTCAAGTTTGTTCGGTTTCTTGAACACCGGATCAGCAGCATTCGCAAGACCCATGACGGTCATGCTGCTCGTTCCGAGTCCTGCACCGGTCACCTGAAAAAACTGACGTCGAGTCAGTTTAATTTGCGACATATTGAAGGCTCCTAGGTTTTTGTAATTGCGTTGTAATTTTATGACTTATCGCAATAAAAACCAGCTAAATTCGCCTAACACTCAATAAAAAGCGGACTTTTAGGGAAAACCCTAAAGTCCGCTCGTGCCCTGCTAAAGCTAGTTTTTTAGAACCCGACCGCTTGCCCGTCACGACGGCTGTCGCTTGCGACAACATACCCGTCTTCCAGATCCCGGGATAACCGCCAGATGAACTGCCCAGAACCGAAGTCCATGTAGGGGTCATCAATTGCCTTCAAGGTGTGCCCTAAGCCTTTGAGGCCTTCGATCGTCTGCGCCCGCATGGAGGATTCCACGTCGAGCGTGAAATCACGGTTGAGCTTCCAGCGCGGCGCGCAACAAGCAGCCTGAGGCTGCTGGTCGTAGTCGAGCATGCGCACGACCGTCTGGACATGACCCTGGGGCTGGATATCGCCACCCATCACGCCAAAACTCATCACGGGCTCCCCGCCTTTCGTGAGGAAGCCGGGAATGATGGTGTGGAAAGGTCTCTTGTGCCCCGCAACCACGTTTGCAGATTTCGGGTCCATTGAGAAACCAACGCCGCGGTTCTGGAAACTGACGCCTGTCCCTGGCACGACCACACCCGAACCAAATCCCATGTAGTTCGACTGAATGAACGACACCATCATGCCGTTTTCATCGGCTGCCGTCAGATAAATCGTACCGCCGGAAGACGGATTACCGGGTGGGAACAATGTTGCGCGGGTTGGATCAATTAACTTGGCACGCGAAGCCAAATACGCATCATCAAGCATCTGCTCGGGCGTGACTTCCATGGTTCGCGGATCGGCCACGTAGCGATACAGATCCGCCATGGCAAG
>JACCDW010834733.1_pt1 | contig 71353 bp, 58 predicted proteins | sample 7449781 | NCBI WGS metagenome assembly JACCDW01 (sample SAMN15323449, study PRJNA562643) | freshwater metagenome | isolation source: river surface water | place: USA:Blue River Watershed | collected 2017-08-18
GCTTCGTAGATGCCGCGGCTCTTGGCTTCGATGATGCGGTTCTCGATCTGGTCGCTCATGCCCAGGCCGTGCCGGCCACCGATCTCGTTGGCTTTGAGGAACAGCGCCACCGGGTCGGCGTACTCGACGCCGTTGAGGGCAACGGGGATGCCTTCTTCAAAGCGCACCGACACTTCTTCGGCTTTCACGTCGACTTCGGGCTTCCAGAACTGCACGCCCATGATCGGGTTGACGATGCGGATGCCGGAGTTCAGGTGCTCCAGGTCCTTGGCTTCGTGCGTGGCGCCCAGCATGTTGGAGTCGGTCGAGTAGGCCTTTTCCACGCTCATCTTGTAGTCAAAGCCGTTGGCGATCAGGAACTCGCTCATTTCCTTGCGGCCACCGAGCTCGTCGATGAAGGTCTGGTCCAGCCAGGGCTTGTAGATCTTCAGGCTGGGGTTGGTCAGCAGGCCGTAGCGGTAAAAGCGCTCGATGTCGTTGCCCTTGAAGGTCGAGCCGTCGCCCCAGATGTGGACGTCGTCTTCCTTCATCGCGGCCACCAGCATGGTGCCCGTGACGGCGCGGCCCAGCGGGGTGGTGTTGAAGTAGGTGATGCCGCCGGTGGAGATGTGGAAGGCGCCGCACTGGATGGCCGCAATGCCTTCGTGCGCCAGCTGCGTGCGGCAGTCGACCAGGCGGGCTTTTTCGGCGCCGTAGGCCATGGCCTTGCGCGGGATCTCTTCGTAGTCGCTCTCGTCGGGCTGGCCCAGGTTGGCGGTGTAGGCATAGGGCACGGCGCCCTTTTGCTTCATCCACAGCAGGGCTGCGGACGTGTCCAGACCGCCCGAGAAGGCGATGCCGACTTTTTGCCCTTTGGGCAGGTTTTGCAAGATGGTGCTCATGGCGTGATCGACCGCTGATTAACCGAAATGGCAGATGTAGTGGTAAGCCTCGGTCACGCGGATCTCGAAGCTGCTGTTGCCGGGCACATTGAATTTTTCGCCGGCCGAGGACTTGACCCAGGCGTCGGTGCCGGCCAGTTTGTATTCGCAGGCACCGGCCACGCATTCCATGATCTCGGGGGCGCCGGTGTTGAAGGTCAGGGTGGCGGGCAGGATCACACCGACCGACAGCTTGGTGCCGTCGGCGCGGGTCAGGCTGTGGCTGACGCATTTGCCGTCGAAATAAACATTGGCCTTGGTGGTGACGGAGACGCCGTCGATTTTTTCGGTGCTCATGGTGTGGGCTGTTCAGGCGCGGCCAGGCCGCAAAAACGGACAGGGGCCGCCAGGGCCCCTGCATCGGTCAAACGTTGATTTTAACGGCCCTGCTGCCGCGCGGGCCCGAGGCGAGTGCTCAGCGCCAGTGGCGGTGGTGGCCACCGCCACCGTACCAGCCCCAGCCCAGGTTGATGCTGGTGGTCACCGGCCAGGGCCGGTAGTAGACGGGCGGCGGCGCATAGACCACGGGCGGCTGGGCGTAAACCACCGAGGGCTGCGTCACGACCGTGGCCGGTGGGGTCAGCACCGTGGCGGGGGCCAGGGGCTGGCTGGTCTGCAGGCCTGCCGGCACGACCTGCAGGGGCAAGGTCGGCCCCGGGTCTTGGGGCAGCTGCACGGTGTATTGCTTGCCGGCGTACTCGTAGACCACGGTGTAGCCGACCAGACGGTTTTCCATCACGGTCTGGGTGCTGCAAGTGGTCACGGGCTGGCTGTTGGCGTTGCTTTCGGCCTGGTTGCCGAGCATGGCGCCGCCGACAGCGCCCACGATCGTGCCCAGGCCCCGGCCATCGCCGAGCGCGGTGCCGATCACGCCGCCCGCGATGGCGCCAGTCAGCGCGCCGCCGCCGCTGGTGGGGGCGTTCGGGGTGATGGTTTGGGCGCAGGTCTGGCGCGGCACGGCCACCGGCTGGTAGACGGCGGTGCGCGAGAGCACCAGGCCCGTTTCCTGCGCTTGTGCGAGGCCGCAGGCGGTCAGCAAGGCGCTGCACAAAAGGCGGATTTTCATGGCGAATATCTTTTGTGGGTGGTTTCGCACCAGTTTATCGGCAGGGCCCAGGGGCCGCGGTGGCTGCGGCGAAATGCGGCAGCAGAAAAAGGTCATGCGGGCCATTGTTCGGGCGTGAAGCCCACGGTGATGCGGCCCGAAGGCCAGGCGATCACGGGCCGCTTGATCACGCTGGCCTGTGTGCGCATCAGGGCCTGGGCGCTGACGGCGTCGACCACGCCGGCCTGGGTCGCGGCATCGAGCTGGCGCCAGGTCGTGCCCCTGCGGTTGAGCACGGTTTCCCAGCCGCAGGCTTTGAGCCACTGCGCGAGTTCGGCCTCGGGCACGCCCTGCTTCTTGAAGTCATGGAAGGTGTGGGCCAGGCCTTGCGCGGCGAGCCAGGCGCGCGCTTTTTTGACGCTGTCGCAGTTGGGGATGCCGTAAACGGTGAGGGTGGGCATGGTGGATCCAGGGTTCTGAAAAGGGCCAACGGCGTTTGAGACAATCGCCGACCATGAAGACTTTACAAGACTGGCTCGAATTTTGTGAACGCCTGCACCCGGTCGCCATCGACATGGGGCTCGAGCGGGTGCGCGCGGTGGCGCAGCGCCTGGCCTTGCGTTTCGAGTGCCCGGTCATCACCGTGGCCGGCACCAACGGCAAGGGCTCGACCTGCGCCATGCTCGAGGCGATTTTGTTGGAGTCGGGTTACCGCACCGGCGTCTACACCTCGCCGCACCTGGTGCACTTCGAGGAGCGCTGCCGGCTCTCGGGCCAGTCGGCCTCACCCGAGGCGCTGGCCGAGGCCTTTGCCGCAGTCGAGGCGGTGCGCGGCGAGACCAGCCTCACGTATTTCGAATTCAGCACCCTGGCGATCTTGTGGCTGCTCGCACGCACGCCACTTGACGCGGTGGTCCTCGAAGTCGGCCTGGGCGGCCGGCTCGACGCGGTCAACGTCGTCGATGCCGACTGCGCCATCATCACCAGCATCGACCTCGACCACATGGCCCTGCTGGGTCCCGACCGCGAAACGATTGGTCGCGAGAAGGCCGGCATCCTGCGCGCGGGCCGGCCCGCCGTGGTCAGCGACCCGGTGCCGCCGCACAGCGTGATCGAAGCGGCCGAGGCCCTGGGCGCCGACCTCTGGCGTTTTGGCCGCGATTTCAACTTCTCGGGCGACAAGCAGCAATGGGCCTGGGCCGGGCGCGGGCGCCGCTACGCGGGCATGGCCTACCCGGCGTTGCGCGGCGCCAACCAGCTGGTCAACGCCTCGGGCGTGCTGGCGGCGCTCGAAGCGCTGCGCCAGCGCATCCCGGTGACGGCGCAGGCGGTGCGCAACGGCCTGGCCATGGTCGAGCTGCCCGGGCGCTTCCAGATCGTGCCGGGCCAGCCGGTGCTGGTGCTCGATGTGGCGCACAACCCGCACTCGGTGGCGGCGCTGGCCGAGAACCTGGACGCCATGGGCTTTTACCCGTGCACGCACGCGGTCTTCGGCGCCATGGCCGACAAGGATTTGGCGCCCATGCTGCAGCGCATGGCCCCGCTGGTCGACCGCTGGTACTTCACCGATTTGCCGCTGCCGCGCGCGGCCAGCGCCCAGGCGCTGCAGGTGACCTGGCAGGCCGGCAACACGCGCCGGGACGCCACCAGTTCGCTGCATGAGGGCCCCGTGCCCGCCCTGCAGGCGGCGGTCGCCGCGGCCGACCCGGCTGATAGAATCGTGGTCTTTGGCTCCTTCTACACGGTGGGCGGTGTTTTGCAGGAGGGCGTGCCCCGCCTGCAGGCCAAACACCTGAGCCCCTGAGCACCACGCCATGGCTTTTTTCCAGTTCCGTTTCCCGGGCAAATCCTCTGCCGCCGCTGATGGCCTGGCCGCTGCGCCCGGAGAAAGTCTGGAAGTCGTGCGCCGCCGCGCGCGCCACCGCCTGCTGGGCGCGATCGTGCTGGTGTTCGTCGCGGTGGTGGCTTTTCCCCTCTTGTTCGATTCGCAGCCGCGTCCGGTCGCCATCGACACACCGATCCTGATCCCCGACCGCCAGCAGACCCCGCCGCTGGCCAGTGCGGCGCCCGTGCCGGCGGCGCAGGCGCCGGCCAAACCCTTGTTGCCTGCGGCGTCCGAGGTGCCCGTGCACTCCAGCCTCGAGCCCGGCAAGGAAGAGCTGGTCTTGCCCACGCCGGCCGCCCCCGCCGCTTCGGCCGAGCCGGCCAAGCCCGAACCCGCCAAAACCGCATCGGCCGCGAGCAAAAGCGAGCCGGCCGACAAACAGGACAAGCACGACAGCAAGGCCAAGCCCGCCGACGATGGCAGCAAGGCCAAGGCCTTGCTCGAGGGCAAAAGTGCCGCGACCGAGCCGACCCGCCACATCGTGCAGGTCGGCGCTTTCGCCGATGCCGACAAGGTGCGCGAGGTGCGGCGCAAGCTCGAGCAGGCGGGCCTCAAAACCTACACCCAGACCATCGAGGGCAAGGACGGCAAACGCACGACGCGTGTGCGTGTGGGGCCGTTCGAGAGCCGCGCCGAGGCTGAAAAAGCCGCGGCCCGCGTGCGCAAGCTCGATCTGGCGGCGCAGCTGGTGGCCCTGTAAGCCATGGGGCTGCCATTGACCGATGGCGTCTTCGGCGGCATCTTGCTGGTGTCCTTGCTGATCGGCGCCTGGCGTGGCCTGGTGCATGAGCTGATGTCGCTGGCCGGCTGGATCGCCGCCTTTGTGCTGGCCCAGTGGCTGGCGCACGATGTGGCGCAGTGGCTGCCCGTTTGGCGCGACGCCGCGGCGCCGGTGCGCCATGCGCTGGGCTTTGTGGTGGTGTTTGTGGCCAGCGTGTTCGCGGCCAGTTTGCTGGCCTGGTTGTTGCGCCAGGTGGTCGACGGCACCGGTCTGCGGCCGGCCGACCGCGCACTGGGTGCGCTCTTCGGTGTGGCGCGTGGCGTGCTGGTGCTGCTGGTGCTCACGGTGCTCGTGCATCTGTTGGGTCTGCAGCGCGAGGGCTGGTGGCAAGAGGCGCACGCCACGCCCTGGCTGCAGGTGCTGCTGGCCGGACTCAAGCCGCTGCTGCCCGAGGCGCTGCAGAATTTCCTGCCCTGAACCGGGCGGTTTCGTTGTCGATGGAATGAACGGATACAACCATGTGTGGAATCGTTGGTGTGGTCAGTCCCACCCCGGTCAACCAGCTGATCTATGACGCGCTGCTGCTGCTGCAGCACCGTGGCCAGGACGCGGCCGGCATCGTGACCCAGCTTGGGCGCAAGTTTTTCATGCACAAGGCCAAGGGCATGGTGCGCGATGTGTTCCGCACCCGCAACATGCGTGCGCTGCCGGGCAACTGCGGCCTGGGCCAGGTGCGCTACCCGACCGCAGGCAACGCGTTCAGCGAGGAAGAGGCGCAACCCTTTTACGTGAACGCGCCCTTCGGCATCGTGCTGGTGCACAACGGCAACCTGACCAATGCGCACGCGCTCAAGGCCGAGCTGTTTTCAAGCGACCACCGCCACATCAACACCGAGAGCGACTCCGAGGTGCTGCTGAACGTGCTGGCGCACGAGCTCGAAAAAACCACCCGTGGCCTGCCGCTCAAGCCCGCCGACGTGTTCGCGGCGGTGCGCGGCGTGCACCGCCGCATCCGTGGCTCGTACGCGGTGATCGCGCTGATCGCGGGCCACGGCCTGCTGGCTTTTCGCGATCCGCACGGCATTCGCCCGCTGTGCATCGGCCGCAGCAAGGACGGCACCGTGATGCTGGCCAGCGAATCGGTCGCACTTGAGGGCACGCTGCAGACCTTCGAGCGCGATGTGGCACCGGGCGAGGCGGTTTTTGTGGACCTGCAAGGCCAGGTACACCACGCGCAGTGCGCCGAGGGCGCGCAGCTCAACCCCTGCATCTTCGAGTTCGTCTACCTCGCGCGCCCCGATTCGACGCTGGACGGCATCTCGGTCTACCAGGCGCGCCTGAACCTGGGCGAGACGCTGGCCAAGCGCGTCATCTCGACCGTGCCACCCAACGACATCGATGTGGTGATTCCGATCCCCGAGTCGAGCCGCCCGAGCGCCACGCAGCTCGCGCACTTGCTGGGCATCCCCTACCGCGAGGGCTTTGTGAAAAACCGCTACGTGGGGCGCACCTTCATCATGCCCGGCCAGGCGGTGCGCAAGAAGTCGGTGCGCCAGAAGCTCAATGTGATCGCGAGCGAATTCAAGGGCCGCAATGTGCTGCTGGTCGACGACTCGATCGTGCGCGGCACCACCAGCAAGGAAATCGTGCAGATGGCGCGCGATGCTGGCGCGCGCAAGGTCTACATGGCCAGTGCGGCGCCGCCGGTGCGCTTTCCCAACGTCTATGGCATCGACATGCCGACCAAGGACGAACTCGTCGCCCACGGACGCACGGTCGAAGAGGTGCGCGAGATCATCGGCTGTGACGCGCTGATTTACCAGGATGTGGCCGCCATGAAGCAGGCCGTGGCGCAGGCGCGCGGCGCCCAGGCCGCCGCGCTCAATGGCTTTGACGCCTCCTGCTTCGACGGCGTGTACGTGACCGGCGACGTCTCGGCCGAGGACATCGTGCGCCTGCATGAAAACCGTCCGCAGGCCGAGGAGGGCGAGGTCGACAATTCGCGCCTGGCCCTGCCCAACACCTCGGAGTGAGCCCATGACGCAACGCCCCTTGCCCCAAGGCCTGCACACCGACACCCTGGCGGTGCGCGCGGCGGTCGACAAATCGCAGTATGGAGAAAACTCCGAGGCCCTGTTCCTGACCTCGAGCTTCACCCAGCCCGACAGCGAGACGGCCGCGCGCCGCTTTTCGGGGCTGGAAGACGGCTACATCTACTCGCGCTTCACCAACCCGACCAACGCGAGCATGGAAGTGCGCCTGGCCGCGCTCGAAGGCGCCGAGGCCTGCATCTCCACCTCGAGCGGCATGTCGGCCGTGCTGCTGCTGTGCATGGGCCTGCTCAAGGCCGGTGACCATGTCTTGTGCTCGCAGTCGGTTTTTGGCTCGACGCTCAAGCTGATCGGCACCGAGTTCGCCAAGTTCGGTGTGCAAAGCACTTTTGTACCGCAGACCGATGTGTCCGCCTGGCAGGCGGCGGTGCAGCCCAACACCAAGCTGCTCTTTGCCGAGACGCCCACCAACCCCTTGACCGAGGTCTGCGACATCGCGGCCCTCGCCGACATCGCCCACAACGCGGGCGCTTTGCTCGCCGTGGACAACTGCTTTTGCACGCCCGCACTGCAGCGCCCCATCGGTCTGGGCGCCGACATCGTCGTGCACTCGGGCACCAAATACCTCGATGGCCAGGGCCGCGTGGTGGCCGGTGCACTGTGTGCCAGCGAGAAGCTGGTCAAGGAGGTTTTCATCCCGGTGATGCGCAGCGCGGGCATGAGCCTGTCGGCTTTCAACGCCTGGGTTGTGCTCAAGGGCATGGAGACCCTGGGCATCCGCATGCAGGCGCAGTCGGCGCGCGCGCTGGCCCTGGCCAGCTGGCTGGAAACACACCCCAAGGTCGCACGCGTCTACTACCCGGGCCTGCCGAGCCACCCGCAGCACGCGCTCGCGATGCGCCAGCAGTCGGGGCTGGGCGGTGCGGTCGTGGCCTTCGATGTGGTGGGCGAGACGCCCGAAGCCGGTCGCCAAAATGCCTTCCACGTGATCGACAGCACGCAGCTGCTCTCGGTCACGGCCAACCTCGGCGATGTCAAGACCATCATCACCCAACCCGCCAGCACCTCGCACGGACGCCTCACCGAAGCGCAGCGCCAGGCCGCGGGCATCCGGCAAAACCTGATCCGCGTCGCCGTGGGCCTCGAGCACCTCGATGACCTTCAGGCCGACCTCCTGCGCGGCCTCGACACCTTGTAAGCATGAGCCAAATCCGCACCCGCATCGCCCCGTCGCCGACGGGCTTTTTGCACCTGGGCACCGCCCGCACCGCACTGTATTCCTGGGCCTATGCCCGCCACCATGGCGGCGAGTTCGTGCTGCGCATCGAAGACACCGATGTGGCGCGCTCCACGCAGGACTCGGTCGACCAGATCCTGCGTTCCATGGACTGGCTGGGCCTGGGCTACGACGAAGGTCCGATCTACCAGATGCAGCGCCTCGAGCGCTACCAGGCCGTGATCGAGCAGATGCTGGCCGCGGGCACCGCCTACCGCTGCTACTGCACGCCCGAAGACCTCGAGGCCATGAAGGCCGCGCAAGAGGCGCGCGGTGAAAAGCGCCTGTACGACCGCACCTGGCGCCCCGCGCCGGGCAAGGTGCTGCCGCCCGTGCCCGAGGGCGTCAAGCCCGTCATCCGCTTCGCCAACCCGGTGGACGGCGTGGTCAGCTGGGACGATCTGGTCAAAGGCCCGATCAGCATCGGCAACACCGAGATCGACGACCTCATCATCCAGCGCGCCGACGGTGTGCCGACCTACAACTTCGCGGTGGTGGTCGACGATTGGGACATGGCCATCAGCCACGTCTTCCGCGGTGACGAGCACATCAACAACACGCCCTGGCAGATCAACATCTACCGCGCCCTGGGCGCGGCGCTGCCGCAGTTTGGCCACCTGCCGGTGATCCTCGGCGACGATGGCCAAAAGCTCTCCAAGCGCCGCGGTGCGGTCGCGGTGTCCAACTACGCCGATGCCGGTTACCTGCCCGAGGCCATGAACAACTACCTCGCGCGCCTGGGCTGGAGCCATGGCGACGACGAGATCTTCAGCCTCGCGCAGATGGTGCAGTGGTTCGACGGCACGCACCTGTCCAAGAGCCCGGCGCAGTGGGATGCGGCCAAGCTCGCCTGGGTCAATGCCCAGCACCTCAAGGCCATGCCCGATGCCGAGCTGGCCGAGCGTGTGCAGCCGCATCTGCAGGGCCTGGCCACCGACGCGCGCCTGGTCGGCATCTGCGGCCTGTTCAAGGACCGCTGCGAGACCCTGGTGGCGCTGGCCGCCTGGGTGCGCGCCTTCTACGACGAGGTGCAACCCAAGGCCGAAGACCTGGCCCAGCATGTGACGCCTGCGGTGCGGCCCGCCATCGGCGCGCTGGCCACCAAGCTCAAGGACGTGACGTGGACGGCAGCCGAGATCGGTGCCGCATTCAAGCAGGTGTTGGCCGAGTCCGGCCTCAAAATGCCGCAACTGGCGATGCCGGTGCGTGTGCTCGTCATGGGCACGCCGCAGACGCCTTCGGTCGACCAGGTGCTGTGGCTGTGCGGCCGAGAAAAAGTTTTGGCACGCCTTGCAAAAGGCTGAAAAATCTGTCTATAATTCGAGTCTCGACACCAACGAGGTGCAGAGCAAAACGCTGAAGTCATTTGGCGTGATGTGATGTTCCAAATGGGGGTATAGCTCAGCTGGGAGAGCGCTTGCATGGCATGCAAGAGGTCATCGGTTCGATCCCGTTTACCTCCACCACATGGTTCGAGAAGTCCAGGTTTTGACCCTATCGTCTAGAGGCCTAGGACATCACCCTTTCACGGTGAGTACCGGGGTTCGAATCCCCGTAGGGTCGCCAAGTTTTGTGGCACTTGGTCGTGTTGTCAACGCAGCGCGGCAGAAGTCACAAGCCACCAGGAGTGGTAGTTCAGTTGGTTAGAATACCGGCCTGTCACGCCGGGGGTCGCGGGTTCGAGTCCCGTCCACTCCGCCAAAAGATAAAACCCTTGTAAGTCGTTGATTTACAAGGGTTTTTTTCTGCTCTATCGGTAGAGTAAACCGAGGGTGGTAGCAGTTCTGGTAGCAGACAGGACTGTCCATGCAGCTTCAATTTCCGGTTTATCGTCGCGGCAACACCCTCGTTCTTCATGTCCGAATCGCCGGCCGGCAAGTCAAACGATCGCTTCGCACGCTCGACCCCAACCTCGCCAAAGTTCGCGCTACGCAGCTGCTCGGACAACTTATGGCCGGGGAACTTGCTGCCAACCAGCCCGCTGCCCATGCTTGGACAATGGCAGCTCTGGACACAGACAATGCCAGCCCCCAGCCAGCCGCTTTGACCCCCGAGCAGGCGCTTGCAGCTTCAAACGGCGTTGGGCATGCCCAGCCCCTGCCTCAACCAGAACATGCGCCTCGGCGCAGGGGCTTGATGCCCGGCCCCATCCAGTTGCCAGATCATGAAAAGCACCAACTCGCAGCCGCGTTCGCAGAGTACGGACAAATCAAGAAGCTGCGCAAGGTGACCCAAAACGACTATGCGAGCTACGCCAAGGAAATGGTGGAGTTTTGGGGCAACCGCGACATCCGCAGCTTGGCCGAGCGCGACATCAGCAATTTCATCGTGCACCTGCGCTCAAAGGCGGGCAACGACCCCCGCACCATCGACAACAAAACAGGCTTCGTGCGCGCCGTAATCAATTTCCTTATCAAACATGGTCGCCATGCGGGTCCGAACCCGGCTGCGGACAAGAACTTGGTCTCCAAGCGTGAAAAGCGCAAGGCCGGCACCAAGCCCTTTGCCTACAACGATCTCAAAGCGGTGTTTGGCGGAGAGGAGTTTCGGCAATATGGCGTCAAGCGGCCAGAGATCTATCTCATCGTCATGGTCGGCTTGGTGACCGGAATGCGAGTCTCCAGCGTTGCGAGACTCACAGCCGCCGACCTCAAGCGCAGCATGCACGGTACGCCCTATATCGACATCAGCAATGACAAGACCATCGCCGGCAATCGCGATATCCCTATTCCTGAACTCCTGTTCAAGGCCTTGGAGCGGTACTTCGCCGAGCATGTTGACTTTGGGTTGCACGAAAGGGAGGACGGCAAGGGCTATTCCGATCAGCTAAACAAGCCGCTCAAGGCCTTCATGAAGGTGCACGGCTATGACAAGCGGTACACGAAGATGAGCTTCCATGCCTTTCGAAAGAGCTTCAACCAGCATTTGCTGACCAACAAGGTGGAGCGCTATATCTGTGGGGCCATCCTAGGTCATGTCGACGAGACCATGACCACAGGGGTCTATGCAGACCCACCATCGGTTGACTTCTTGGCGGGGAAAGTCTGTCCCAAGCAGCTCGAGCTCTTGGAGTACCTCGGATTTGGATACCCGAAAGCCGTGAGCTGAACCGCCCGTAAATTGAAAGGGCTGTCGAGGGTTAGTGGGATTAAATTAGAAGGTAAATGGCATTCGAGTGGATGTCTATGAGCAGTCCCAATTCCATCTTGTGGATGTCATATCATTTGGTAAACCAATTACCAGCATCCTTCTGAAAGGCCCCCCGGATGACGGCCATCCTTCAATACTTGCTCAATCTGCCCAAAGGTCAGTTCAAGGCTGAGCCGGGCAAGGACGAGGCCAACATGAAGGAGCTGCTGAACTTTCTGAAAGATCAAGAGCTGGTACAGCAGTACGCTGCAAAAGAGGGCGTGTCGCAAGAGCGGATCGAGGCGTTTCGCCAGCTTATTGAAAATCAGTTCGTTGCCGATGTGCCCAACGGGGTTTTCAAGGCGGACAATGAGGAGCAGCACCAAGCCTTGCTGGGCAATCTCAAGCACATGGTCGAGCTGGGAATTCTGGAGCCACTTGCGTCAAAGGTAGAACAGGCTAGAGAAACACCCGTAAGCCCGCCGGTGGCAGCGCAAACCATCGTTCATGTTGTCAATGCGCCTGCCCAGCAGCTCAGTGTTCAAGATGTCTTGGGCCGAGACAATGAGTTGGCAAAAATGGAGGAGATCAAAAGCCTCTATCCCATGGGTCTGGCTCTGACCCTCTCAGAGGCTAATCAGCAATACATCAAATACTCGTTCGATGACAGGGTCGAGAACGAGAAAACGAAACGCGACTACACCTCACGGATGAATAAGATCATAGAGGTCTGTGGCAATCGCTACTTGCATCAACTTGAACCAGATGATGTGGTTCAAATAGAGCTGGAGATGCTGGAGACCCCTTCACCGAAGCAGGAAAAGCGCTCATCCAGAAGCAATTGGTCGAGAAAGAAAACCGATCAGATTCCAGAACTCAAAACCCTCGCTAGATCCACTGTTTCCGAGCGACTTCGTCATCTGAAGGCTGTCTACAGCATGATGATCAAGAAAAGGCGGTATCGCGGTGAAAATCCTGTCGAGTACTGGGAGGCATTGGTATCGAGTCAGGAGCGTAAAAACAGGGCCGCCAAAACAATACGCTCTGTTGAGCGGGTAGAGGTCATTTTCAATGGCGACTACTACGCGCAGTTTCGGGAAAAAGCCCCGAACATGTACCTGCTACTCATGACGGCCATCGTGACTGGCATGCGTGCCTCATCGATTGCAAGGCTTCGCGAGGAAGATCTGATGATCAGTGTGGGAGGGACACCCATGATTGACGTCACCCGAGACAAAACCGTCGCAGGAGTTCGCCAAGTACCTCTGCCTAGGCCTTTGTTTGAAGCCCTCAAGGAGTACCTGAAACAGAAAAAGAACATGGGCTTTACAGCCGATCTCGACGACAACTATTCATCTGCTATTTCCAAGGCTAACCAACGCTTCAAAAAGCTCTTTGGCGGCGAATCTGCTGAACAACTCAATGCGCATGAAATGCGCCGGTCATTCAATGAATATCTCAAGAAAAAGGGCGTGCAACTCGATGTACGCTCAGCAGTGATGGGGCATAAGCAACGCGAGGTCAATGTTGTGTCTTACACAACCGGCTTTTCTGTGGATGAGTCGGCCGAGGTCATATCGACTATTCAGGAAGATCTGCTGCAGCTGATGAAGTTCAGGTGGCCATGAAGTGCTTGTCACAGTAGGTGCGATTTGACCTGTCAATAGCCTACGGCTAACAGTGTCGGCACGATATCCTTTAGGTCCAATTGGAGTTTCTGGTGCATATTCGCTACTCTTGTGAGGCCTTAAAAGTCGATTTCATGGATGGGCTTGATGCTGCAGCCCTTGACGAGCCGTTCACGCTCCGCCAATGGTTTAGAGTGGAATTCCTGAACCCTGCGCTTTTGGTCCATGGCCCTTTGCTGCTCTTGCTTGATGGCCTCGTCTCTGCGAGCGTATGAGCCTGCGACCATGGGCCTGCGGCTGAGCACGGACTCGATGTATTTTTTGGCCAGCTTCGATGCGCCATCGGGATCACGGCCGAACTTGTCAAAGGCCTCGATCAATGAATTGGCGACCTCCTGAGCCGCCTCCGCTTCAGACATACCTAGCGCCAGACATTTGACGCCTGCGAGGTAGCAGTTCTGGAATTCCGCGAAGCCGAACTTGGTTCCGATACCTTTGCTTGGGCGGTACAGAAGATCTTGCTGTTTGCGGGTCAACTGCTGGTATTGCCAGCCACTGTGGGGGGCAGCGAGCAGGGCGTCCATGCGCTGGGCAAAGCCGGGGACAACCATTCGAGGACCAGACACCACCTCTGCGGTGGCTTTGGTCTGCTCGGATTCCATCATGTTGACCATCGGCACTGGAATGTAGAGCTGATCGCTGATGCGAGCGGTGGTCGGTGGCAAGGGCTTGAGGCCATGGGTCACTCGGTACCACATGCTCGCTTCAATGGCCTCTTGAGCGTTGAGCGGGGTCACAGTTGCAACCCAAATATGTGTGAGCCCGTTCATGGTCACGCGAAGATGCTCGTGATCACACTGGTAGTCTTGCTCGGCGGTCAGCGTACCCAATGCGAACAGGTGGTTGCGCTCGTTGATGTCGTCGCTGGTTGGCCTGACCCAGTGCGAGTGCGTGTGTCGTGTTTTGGCAAGCCGTTGAACCAGCGATGTCCGCAAGGCTCTGCTTGGCTCTTTGAGCATCGAAAAGCCCAAGTGGGTTGTGCTGATGCACCTGAAGTCCAACTCAAGCGCGAAGCGCTTGATGAAGTCAAGAAACACTGGGCAAAGAGCGGGTTTTTCAATCTGAGAGTCGGCTGGCAGCGCCGGCTGACAGTGAGATGTCCAGTCCCTGATGTATTCTTGATCTAATGCTTTGTTTGTATTCATGATCTTTTAGATGTCTTATCAGTACGCACTACAAGAGTCAATCTCGGTGTGAAATGCATGGCCCAAGTGGCTGTAATTTATGAACCGTTTGGATTTTTCGTACCCCATGAAATCCTTGCAGGTTTTCCTCCCGAATTGCCACTTGCACATGTTGCTGTTTATCCAGATCAGGCGTACGCGCCCGGGTCTCCGTTGCGCTTGATCTTCAGATTTCGAGCTGCAGCTTCCTTGTCAGTGAGTTTGATCATGCCTCCCGGATTGGTGCCATCGGGGTTGCTTTCACTCAAGTACGGCCCCCAGTTTTCTGGCAGCAGCTGGATCACCCTGCTCAGCGCCACAAACTGTTTGTCATCATTGATGAAACCAGTGCGTTCGATTTCGATCAGCTCGAGTTCCTGCAGGACTTCCAGCGCCTTTTGCACAGTCCGGACTCCAAATCCAGTGTTGCGAGCCAGAGCGCGATTGCTGGGCCACGCGCGGCCGTTTTCGTCGGAGAAGATGGCCAGTTCTTTCAGCACCACCATCTCGCGCCGTGGAAGGCCTCGCATGTCTCGTAGTTTGAAAATTATTCCGCTCATTCAGAGCTCCTTTTTGAAGTTCCGGTACCGCCGGTACGGTGCGGCCGAATGGCTGCTGTCAGGGGCTTCATGGACCCTGACAGCAAACATCAGGTTGCATGATGGTGGTTGACTTCGTAGAAAGCTTTTAGGCCCGCGCCAGAGCCCTCACCAGTGGACGACCTCCGTGATTAGTCGTTAATGGACTCGAAAAAGCCCTCTCCGTACAGATCCAGCGGCGTGTATTCGTTAATTACCGCTTCAACAAAAGTCATAGAGGTGACCTCAATGGCGAAGGCGTTGTGTATGCACCAGTAGCCCTCTTTCGTCACACCAATGCAATCGCGGGGTTTTGCAGGGTCATTGTTCAGATAAGCGGTGATTTTTTCGTCCTCTGTCCACTCCTCTTGGGGTGAGTCCAGAGTCCAACAAAATTCCTCGCACCAGTTCTGAAAAGCGTCAGCGTAGGAACCATACTTGGGCTCCTTGACAGCAAGCAGTGCAGCAAGAGTTACGCGGGCGGTGGCGTCGGTGATATCGTGTCTTGGTACCATGGTTTTTCTCCTTTAGCTTGTTGGTTGATATTCAAGCTGCTACGGGTTGTGCAACAGTCTTCGGAAGAGTTGCACTGTGGTCAATGCGAACGATGATGCGGGCGTTATAGCCATCTTGCTCAATGAGACAGCGTCGGACATCCTCGCGGCTCTCATCTTGTCCCCACACACTGCTGATAAGGCGCCCGTTCAGGTAAACATTGAATTTGGTTGCTTTCTTGGTGTTGCTCATCGCGTTCCTTTGTTCAGTGGTGGTTGATGAATGCTCGGGTGAACTTGCTGACCACCTCGCTCAGCCAAGAGTGGGTGCGGGCCTGCACGAACGGACTCAGTTGGATGCTGTTGGTGCCGTCCTTGATCTGGTGGAGTCGGGCCCCCGCTGCATCGAGAGCGACCACATCGGTCAGGCGGGGTAGCGTGATGACAGTGGCCTTTTGCAGGTACTCGTTGAACTCGTTGTCTGCCAGCAGCGGGCTGAATGCCTTTTCCCCGATGTCCCCGGGAACATGGCCGAGGTTCATCACGACAATGTGATTGGCGCCCACCAGCGCGTCCATGGTCTCGAGCACATGGCTGGCCGAATCGGGGGAGCTGTCGACAACCGTGACGGCGATTACCTTCACTCCATTGGCTGCAAGGATCTTGGCCATGTGCTGGCTCTCGAACCATCGCCGGGAGCTGTTGTCGCTGCCGTTGCCTGTGTCGACAACCATCGATTTCTGGTTACCCAGAACCTCTTGGACGATCTCCTGCTCGATGTTCTGGACGATCTCTGCAGCATTGCCGCCCTCAACGAGCACGGCATCCGACAACTTTCGGGTCAGCGAGCTGTTGGATACATCAGCGTCCAGTGCTCGGACCTCATGGCCCAGCGATTTCAGGGTGATAAACGCAGCCTCAGCCACTTGCGATTTGCCGACACCACCTTTACCGAACACCCAGACAATGGTCGGCTGAGGTTCCGAAAGGGTGGGGCTTTCATCCGCTGGCAGGCCCGCCTGAGCGGTCTTCTTGGTTGATTTGTTCTTAGTCATGCGACTCCTTGGTTGTTGATCTATCTGTGTGGGGATGGGACAGCCTGTGAATCAGTCGAACAGACCGGGCGCCTTGTTCTGGCTGCGAAGGCTGCGAAGCCCGCCAGTTGCCTGAGCCTTCAAGGGCTCAACCGGCTGTTTACTGCCCACTCGCTCGGCCACTCGATCGGCCGCGCGTTTCTTGGCTTTGACGGCCTTGGCCTGTCGTTCGTCCTCGGCAAGCAATTCCGAGGCGTACTTCCGAAAAGTGCCCAAATTGATGCTCACCCCGTGCCGGCTGATGTCTTGATGCATCTGCTCAAGCGTCTTGCCTTGAGCGCGGGCGGCTACCAGCGCTTCATGCATCTGTTGCACCAGTTCGCGCACGTTCATGGTCGTCTTGACCAGTTCCTTGGTTAGCTCGTTGCGCATTGCCGCCATGGCCTTGTTGTCGACTTGTAGGTTGCTGTTCATCGGTTCCCTCCATTTACAGCACAAAGCGATACAAAAAGAAAGTGTGTGTCGCTAACTATAATCGAAATTCGAGGTTTGTGTGAAGAGATCAGGAGCAGAGATGGATTTCTTGAAGAAAAAGGTGATCGCTTGGTCCAAATTGGCCACGGGCGGAGCCCGCCCTCTGGCGGAATCCGTCGGGATGGATCGAGACTTTTTTGCCCGGGTTTTGAACAACCGCAGGCCACTTCCTGATGAAAATGCAATCGCGCTGGAAGCCGCTCTGGCTCTGGATTCCAGTGGATTTAAGGCCAACAAAATCCAGTCAAACCTAGCCCGCCATTTGGAGGATGTGGAAGGGGTGCTCGCGCTAGGCTTTCAGATGCATTGCGTGGCTGAAATCCGTACAACGAGGGAAGCGCGTGGTGGCGTGGTGCCGCAGAAATACGCAGCCGTCATCTTTTCGTATGGTGAAACCACGCGTCTGTCTGTCCTGCGGATGGCTCGGGACAAGTGGCCAAACTTCTGCACGAGGTTCAAGGCTGAACAGCTGCCGGTCCTTGTGGTGGACACGGATGTCCTGCCACTGCTTAACGGGCTAGACATGGGTATAAGGGTTGACCTTTGGGACTGGCTCAATGAATCGTTTTTTGCTGCCGATCACAAGCAGATGGTCGAGGCGGTGCAAAAAATCTTGAAAACGCAACTCGAGGTGCCAGAAGAAATCCGGGGACGCGTACGCGCAGCCCAGCGATTGACAAGGGCGACAGTGCTAGAGAAGCTGACTCAAAGGAGCAGCACCGTTGCCCTTTGGCCGAGCGGTGCCCTTGACTTTGCGAGAACGCATGTGCTGTCACCAGTGACCGAGGAGTTCATGCCAGCCAATGCCATTGCCATCCGACAGGATGGAAAAAGGGTGTTTGTTTGGATCATGACCATAGGCGAGGATGAGCGATTGACCATCCCGCACGAGGTAATTGCAGCAGTGGACCACGCACTGGTGTTCCTCAAAATGCCGTGGGCGCGCGAGGACTCGCACCATGTCCTTTTTGACGGTCCTGCCCAATTGCTGGCTGGTAAGAGCAGTGACGGTGATCCTGCCTCCACGCGCTACCAGCGGACTGCGAAATGGATCCGTGACAGACGCTTCGATGTGCCTCCAGAACAAACAATATTGGTGCGTGACGACGGGGCAGACCTAGAAAATTGACCGGTTTGGACGATAGACATGGAATGAGGAGGAATCATTTCAATGTCCCAGACCAAAGCAGCTCGTCCCTTTCAGGACATCAAGACTCAGCTGGAGGGGCGTTGCCCCGATGTCCTGCAACTTTTGGGTATCAATCCCATGGCTATGGCAACCCAGATCATTTGCCCCGTCTATGAACACCATGCGGGGCGGCCCTCCTTTCGAGTCAATCCGGGGACGAATCGCTACTTCTGCGCTCACTGCCAGCCGAAAGGCGCAAGTCTTGTCGATTTGGTCATGGCATTGGGCAAAGCTGGCTCATTCCCAGAGGCAGCAGACTATCTCCGTACCCACCTTTCCATTGGCACGAAGCCGCTCACTTTGAACGCTGGATCGGAAATTCCGGCTCCGATCCAAAAAATCCATGTGGTTGCCCAAACTGCACTGGAAGACCAAATTCAGGATGAGTATGTAGATGAGATCCCCGCCTTCGAGCGGCAAATGGAGGCCATGCTCGCCGCAGCGAGCCCCCCGGCAGTTGTGCAGCACTGTTTCCAGCGCAGGATCGCACCTCTCGGCGCCGTGCAGGCTGATGATGGAAGTCTGCTGGTGCCAGCACGTGACCATGCTGGCTTCTTGTGCGCTCTGATGCGGATCACTTCAGGTGGGCAAAAAACTCTGTTGAGCGAAGGTCGGCTGATGGGGGCGGGGGCAACGCTAGGCCCAGTCCATGATGCCCCGGTGGTGGGATTCACCCTTGACTGGGAGAGCCAAGTCGCCTTGCACTTGTCGATGGGCGGGATGGCAGTTGTGGCCTACCTTGATCCAGACAACGCATTGCTTGCCGTGGACGAATTCGTGAGCCCAAAGACAGAGGAAGTATGGGTTTTCGCAGGCCCGAAGGATGACTCGGAACTGCGATCAGAGATCACCCGCTACGGGCTAGTCAACCGATTGCGTGTGCGTTGGTTCGACACACCGGAGCCAGATTACAGCATCGCATTTGCTAAAGCTTTGGGGAGTTTTCCGGGAACTGCCAACAAGACCCATTGATACATTTTTTCCATGAAGTGGATGTGAGCAGGGATGGATTTTTCATGGACAAGGATATGAAGGGGACAGAAGATTACCGCACCTTTTCATTGATTTGGATTTGTTGAGCTTGTCGTGGCAAATCAGTAACGTGGCGCCCAAACCTAGAGGCCACGCATGAACCACACATCAAAAAATCCAAAAGACTCAAAGACTCGCGATAGGGAACGCCAATTCAAGACGCCCCCTCACCGTAGGGTGATGGATGGCGCCTTCGGATCCAACCTCCAATCAGCGCGCCAGAGCTTGCTTGAAATTTGTGACGAAGCAAATTTTCAGGCTGCGCGGCAAGAGGTGCAGGCGCTGCACGAAATCGAGGAGGAGGCACGCTACAGCCATCAGCTTTTCAAACTCAATGACTTGAGGCGCCTTCGTTCGACAAAGCTAGGCCACGACCATTTGACGGACAAGATCAAGTCTATTGCACCGGGCTGCGCTTTGCGCCCGCTAGTCTTGGCAGAAAAATATCAAATTGAGGCGTTGGAGAAGCTGGCTGAGAAGTACCGGAACTTCTCTGGGTTCCTCCTTGATTACCTCGCTCCGCAAATTTGCCTGCAAGCGACAATGGGTGAGCCGCTGCGTTTACAGAACTTCGTTTTGGTGGGGCCACCGGGAATTGGCAAAACAGCAGTGCTTTCAGAGTTGGCTGGTGCCCTAGGCCTTGGCGCAGTTGTGTTCGACGCCAGCACGCTGCAGGCAGCGCATGTCCTGAACGGTTTGACTCGAAATTTTGCAACCTCTGACACGGGCTTGTTGTTCAAGTCCATGGTTTTGGATCAATTCGAAGATCTGGGTGGCTATCTGCCTGCTAACGCTCTCATCTGCGTAGATGAAATTGAAAAAGTGGGCAAATCGGAAAACCACGGATCCGTCCTTGACTTGATGCTATCTCTACTCGAGCAACGCACTGCGGCACGATTTGTCGATGTGGCTGTACCCGAAATGCCATTGGATTTGTCGCGATTGAACTGGTGCTTCACTTCGAATTCACTCGATGAATTGAGTGCGCCTTTGCGCAGCCGGTTGATTGCTGTCGAAATCCCTGCGCCAACGACTGAGCAGTCTATTGAAATCGCAGCCGGCATCTATGCCGACCAATTGGACAGGCTGGAGGGGCATGTCGATGAGCTGCCTGATCTTTCGTACGAGGAACTTGAGCGATTGGCTAAATTTTCTCCCCGTCAGCAGCGGCAGATGATTGAGCTGGGCATTGCGCGAGCGCTCTGGAGGGGTATGGACCGCGTTTTGATTGATGACAACACCACCGGTCAAAAATCATGCCGAATGGGGTTCCTATGACGCGCAGTGAGCTGCTAAACAAGTGGCCAACTCTTCGTCGCACAAGGTTCCAGTGCCTCAGTGGTTGGAACGGGCTGATCGACGAAACAATGCAGGCGCTGCTCGAGGAGGGCTTTGATCAGGAGAATGACCAGATCGCCGTCATCAAATCTAAAGGCGGTCAGCTGCGTGTGTACCCAAGGTTTGACGCCAGCGTAATTTCCAACGATCCATCCCGTCAGGATAGGCTGTGGAGCATCATCAAAAAAATGGTGGCCAAAAGCGCCACTGTATGTGAAACCTGTGGCAAAGCTGGAGAACTCATCGTGGATGGATCATATTGGGTGACTGCTTGCCCGGAGCACGCTCCCGAATACGGCATTACTGCTGATGCTTGGTTTCAGAAAAAATTAATGACCAAGGAAGAACTCCGAGGCAACTGGCCCTGCCTCAAGGGTGTGCCCATCGAGCACGGTAGGGGGTGGTACAACCTTCTTGATCAAATGCTCAAAGAGATGGTGCGCGCAGGTTTTGACCAATCGCGCGATCGCATCAAACAAAGCAAGGAAAAATTCGGATCACTGCGCGTCTATGTTGACTTTGACTACAGCCATGAAGATGATCCAGCGCGGGCAGACAGGGTGCTGAACGCGATGCTCAATGCGGACGAGTCGGCTTCTACCTGTGAGCAATGCGGGAAACCCGGCCAACTTCTTGTGAATGGGGGATGGTGGTTGACCCGCTGTGCCCTCCATGCTCCTGATGGAGCCAAATCAGTCGGTGATTACTATGGCAGCAAAGAGTGATCCATCCATCGCAACGCTGCTCAGGGCTTGCCGCCGGTGGCAAGCTATTGCCGCTGCGCAGGCTGAATTGAAGGCCGTGATACTGGATGAACTACGAAAATTCGATCCCGCCAATCTTTTACTCGAAAAACACTATCGCAACCAACTCATGTTGGCGGCATACCACCGAGCTTTGGCTGATGCACAAGCTGAAAATGACATCATGTAGCGTATTGGTGCCGTTACTCCTTGCTTAGCCAGCTTCAGTATCAATTTGTGAGAGACCTTGTCGGCGGACTGACTGTCAGCGTATGACAGGAATAGCTTCGAAGGCTTACTCACTTGCGTGGCTTCTCACCCGCTGAGGTATTTAAACAGGTCGCGATGAGGCCTTTATTGGGAGTCAACGCGTTGTTCGAACCATGCGAAACAGGGGGCCGCCATACACGCTGCCTTCCTTCAAATAGAGCGCATTTAGTTTGCAACGATCAGGTTGGCCCAATCTGTCGTATATGCCGGAGTCCGGCGCTCTTGTTTCATTTGCCAAATCCGCTGCTTGGTTTTGGATCCGGCACTTGCGAAGTGCAAGGTACCACGGCCCCATCGTTGGTTGATGTTGTCCAGTGCAGGCATGAGGCCATTGCTAGATCCGGATGCGTCACATTCTGCGTACAGACTCAGCTGCTTGCGATTGGCGGGTTGGAGATCCATCAGCATGACGCCAGCTTTCGCGTACTTGTGACCGGGGCGGTACACATTCCGGACGATAGCGCAGGCAAGTTCAACTAGGTGCGCAGTATTGCCGCTCGGGCATGGCAGAGCCAAGGTTCGGTAAGCGCTGTGCTGCCGGTCGTTTTTACGGAAAGGACTGGTGCGGATGAAAGCCATGATCAGTCCGGCATGGCTATCTTGCCTGCGCAACTTCTCTGCGGCTCGGCTGGCAAACTCGGTGATGGCTTCCAGCAAGTCGGACAGTTCTGTTACCGGTCGGCCGAAGGATCGGGTGCAGGCAATTTGTTGTTTGTCTGCTGGAATGTCGTCGAGCGTAAGGCAGGCTTGTCCGTTGAGTTCGCGGACGGTCTTGGCCAGCACGATGGACCATCGCCGCTGCACAGTGACAGGATCAGCCAAAGCGAGGTCACGCGCTGTGTGAATGCCCACCTGATTCAGTTGTGTTCTAAGCTTGGGCCCTACGCCCCAGATTTCCGAAACATCGGTGGATTGCAGCAGGGTGGTGCGTTCGTCTGGGCTCAGCGCGCCAAGATGGCAAACTTGTGCCAGATGTGCTGGGTAGCTTCCGGGCTTGCGTTCGGCGCTTTTTGCAATGTGGTTGGCGAGCTTGGCAAGGGTCTTCGTCGGGGCAATACCAATGCAAGTGGGCAGGCCGGTCCATCGCTGTATGCGTGCACGGATTTTCTGAGACCGAATGACGAGGTCGCCGGGTATCCCGCTTAGGTCAACGAAGCATTCATCGATGGAATAGACCTCTTGCCTGTGCCCTAGGCCTGCGGCAAGGCTCATCATGCGGTCGCTCATGTCGCCGTACAGCGCGAAGTTGGCAGACAGGGCTACCAGTCCGGCGTCGTCTTGCAGGTGCTGAATCTGAAACCATGGCGTACCCATCTTGATACCCAGCGCTTTGGCTTCGTCACTGCGGGCAATAGCGCAGCCGTCGTTGTTGCTGAGCACGACCAGCGGGCGGCCCTGTAGACTGGGGCGAAAAACGCGTTCACAACTTGCATAAAAGTTGTTCCCGTCAAGAAGCGCGATCATGTGTTGGCCTGCATGGTCACAAAGACACGATGTCCACGCATTGCGTGAGGATGCGAGAGCAGCCGGGCCCGAATGTTTACGCTCTTGCCGATGTACAGCGGGAGGTCACCTTCTTGGCCATGAAATACATAGACGCCCGCGCCCGTGGGGGCGTCCTCGATGGCGGCGCGCAGGTGCTGCGGGTATTCATAGACCCGACTTGCTTCAAAATCATCGCGACGACGGCGGGGCAGGGGCATGATGACCAGCTTATCGAATGTGTTGGTGGATGTGCGCCACGACCACGCCCCAGACCTCTACAGTCTGCCCATCCTTGGGGTCGATGATGGGGAAGGTCGGGTTCTCGGGCTTAAGGCGCATGCGGCCGCCACGCGTGTGCAAGCGCTTGCAGGTGAATTCGCCATCGACCACGGCGATCACGATGTGCCCGTGCTGTGGCCTGATGGCTTTGTCCACCAGCACGACGGAGCCATCCAAGATGCCCGCGTCACGCATAGAGTCGCCTCGGATACGCACGAAAAAGGTGGCCTGTGGATGGCGCACAAGCTCGCTCATGAGCTCTATGCGCTCGACTTGGTGGTCCTCTGCCGGCGAGGGGAAGCCTGCCGCCACACTTGTGCGCGCGGCGTGTAACCAGACTGGTTTGCCAGTCAGTTGGATGGGTTTTAGGAGAGGTTGGTCTGGAGCGAGCATTGGCGCAAAATACTGTTGTTATGTACAGTATAATGCAGAGGCCAAGACAATTGCAGTTGCCTTAATGGTCTTCGGATTTGCCCCTCTGCTGGAAGGCAGGGGGGCATATTTTTCTTAGAGTAATCCTGCTTGTTGAGGCGCCTGCGCCACCATCCACTCCGCTGGCCAAGCCCGTAAAAACTCCTCGCTGTCCTTCGCACTGGACTGCAGCCAGTCGTCATACCGCTCAGGCGGTAGGATGACGATCATCCTCTTCTCGTCAGTGGGTTTGTGAAACTGGTTCATCAACGGGTGGCTGTCCGCGTTGATGGTCAGCATCGTGAAGCTGAACAGCGTTTCGCCCTTGGGATCTTTCCACCCTGACCACAGCCCCGCCACGCCAAGTGGTTCGCCGCTCGTGTTGCCGATGCGGGTGGGCACGGCCTTGCCACTGCGCCAGTCGGGTTCAAAGAATGCTTCGACCGGGATGATGCAGTGTTGCGCCTTGCGCCAAGCGTCCCGAAAGCTGGGTTTTTCGGCGACGGTTTCGGTGCGAGCGTTGTAGGTGTGGCGGGCGATCTTGGTGTCGGCCGCCCAGTGAGGGATCAGGCCGAAGCTGCCCAGCAGCGCTTCGCGCTCGGGCACTGCGTCATCGCCCACCTCGGCATGGGGGTGACGGCGGATGAAGGTGCTCAGGTAGCCCGGCCAGACGTCACGGCGCGCCAGCTCGCTAGGCAAGTCGATGCCGAAGTGTGCTTTTAGGCGGGCCTTGTCGTGGACGGATTCGAAATGGGCGCACATGGTGACATTTAAGTGAAGATCATGGACTGTAATCAATCACAGGCGTCAGGCCCACACAGTGAGCTAGTCAGTCAATAGGATGGCCATCTACAGTGCGGAATCAGACCACAGATCACCGAATCGCAAGGAGCGGCAATCATGTCATTTTTCAAGAGGCTCTTGGGAATTACTGAGACAAACTATGGAGAAATACTGACGAAAGTCGGTGAACGAACTTGGGTGTCATCCAGTGGAGAAACCATCAACCAAGTCAATGAAGATGTGAGCATCTCATCGAACGGAACTGTGTATACAAAGACAGGATCTACCGTTGTCGGCAGTGATGGCAGCCTCTATACCAGTTTGGGAGATTCAATAAGCTCCGATGGAAGTATGCGGCAAGGCCATACTGCCACGGGGCGAGGCGCAATTTTCACTGATGATCAAGATGACTGCTGAAGGTGAAGCAGTTAAACAGCCTTGTGCTGCCACACTCCTGAGAAGTTGTGCGTGACTTGTCGTGGATCCATTCAATTTGGGTGCATACGGTGATTTGTTCTCGACGAGAGTGGTCTGTATACAACCACAGCATTGCAAGCTCAGGAGGTGATCTTGTCGAGCGCAAGAATGTCGACACGAACTTGGAGTACACATGCTGCCCGGACCAACTTTGATTTACAGCTGCCCGTCATGTGGAGGGTTGTTTTCCAGAAGAACATTGGCATCTGGAAATACCCTCCGTGCTGCTTTCCGGAGTGATGGAAAGATGAAGGCGCCTATGCTGCCTACGACCCCACCGTTGGTGGCATGTCCTAGCTGCGGTGACCCGGTCTCCATGCTCGGTGCAACGCCCGTTGATGAGGTGGACCGATATTCGTTTGGATTCGCAATTTTTCGCGAGTCGAAATCGTTGACAGCTGAAGAAGAGGAGAAGCGTCAAGCGTTAGAGACCAAGAAACAGAAATACAAGGATGTGGATGAGTATCAGTTGGCTACCGCAGACCAGTGCACTCAGTATGTAGCGTCAGCGGCATTTGGAGAGTACGAGTTGGCGCACCGGATGTACGCATGGCAGCGGGCCAACGATGAGCGGATTAGCGCTGCTTACAGAGAGTTTTCTCCTGCAGAGCGACAGAACCTTGAGTGCCTATTGCAGATGATCGGTACCGGGTCAGATTCGGATCGGGTTTTGCGGGCAGAAATACTGCGAGAGCTTGGTCGGTTTGAGGAGGCATGCTCTGAGCTGAAACCGGTTAATGACAGTGAAGCGGCGTCTTGGGCTGAGCAAATCATGAGGGCAATTGAGCATCAAGAGTCAGATCCATTCATATTTGCATCCAGTCAAGATGATGGAGACATAGACTTTGAGTGGGCTTGGAAGGCTCGAAAGATTACATCTGCTCCTCCCAAGAAGTCAGGTCCTGAGCCAATGAATCCTCCACTCTTCGAGATTTCGAACAGAGACTGGTGGGTCAAGGTCCTCGGAATGTGTAACCACAATTGGGCGTTGATTGATCAAAAGCCAAATGGCATGGTGGTGGCCTATTTCTTCCACGACTTGGGAACGACGCGTATGGGCACTGGTCACAGTCGACGACAGCTGGAAGGCAGAAGTGCTGTGGTTGACTCTATCGATTTTGAGTCCATGGATCATGCTGTGAGAGAGATGAAGCACAACGGTTTCGACCGCTTGGTCGAGTATCCCGGGCCATGGATTGGTTACGAGCCTAGCGGAGTTTTTTACGACGCACGGACTGCTGAAAGTGGCGTGTACTCACAAGAGGGTTACTGGCAGTATTTGGAGTGATCCGTTTATGGCCAATCGCATCAGGCGGATTGCTCACGCTGTTGGGTTATTCATCCTACTGTGCGTGACTTTTTACTTGTCCCATGACCGGCTAGAAGTCATTCGGTACGATTTGCGAGCTGAACCACATCGTGTTGGGCTTACGGTTGTTCAGTTATCAGATCTGCATTTGCAGGCCATGGGCAGGCAACAGCGGGACGTTGTCCAGCAGGTGAAGGCATTGCGGCCTGACTTATTGGTGCTGTCTGGCGACATGGTTGATCGAGCTGATTCATTGCCTGTGCTGGCTGCTTTTTTGGACGCAATCGGACCAGTTAGGACGGTGGCCGTTCCCGGGAATTGGGAGCATTGGAGCGAGGTCGATTTCGTTGCCTTGCGAAAGCTCTTTGAATCGCGGCCAGACGGACAGTTTTTGCTCAACCAGCGTTGGTCTTTCGCTCATGGCGAACGGACCGTAGAAGTGATCGGTTTGGACGATTTCACTGCTGGGCAGCCCGATTCGCGGCTGCTTACACCGGGGGATGGGGCAGATCTTTCAGTGTTGGTGCAACACTCTCCGGGTTACTTTGAAAATGCAGAAATCGGCCAGCGCATGGGTGTTGGGCGAATTGATCTCTGCTTGTCCGGCCATACCCATGGCGGGCAGATCGCATTTTGGGGCTGGGCACCTTTCCGGCCCCGGGGCAGCGGCCAGTTTGTGACCGGTTTCTACGATGTGCCGGGTTGCCGTTTGTATGTGTCTAAGGGTGTGGGGACATCGGTCTTGCCATTACGCTGGGGAGCTTCCCCGGAGGTGGTGGTGTTTGATCTGTGATTTGGGGTTCTAAAAAGCCAGATCCATGATCAATTTCCGGGCGAATCTAGGCAAAAATCTAACAATTCAAGAAAAAATAAAGCATGACCCAACTGGCCCCCGGCGCCCGCGCCCTGATCCGAGACGAAGAGTGGCTGATTCGCCGCGTTGACCCCTCCGCAGACGGCGGCTGGCTGCTGACCTGCGATGGCATTTCTGACCTCGTGCGAGGCCAAACAGCCCTCTTTTTGACTGCGCTTGAGGATGACATCGAAGTCCTCGACCCAGCTGAAACCCTGCTTGTTCCCGATGAAAGCGCCACTTACAACGCCACCATGCTCTATTTGGAGAGCCAGCGGCGGCGCACTGTGCCCAACGACACCCGTATACACCTCGGTCACCGGGGTGTCATGAATGTGGTGCCGTACCAGCTTGATCCTGCGCTTCAGGCCCTCAAGCAACCGCGCGCCCGCATCCTGATTGCCGACGCCGTGGGTTTGGGCAAAACGCTTGAAGCGGGCGTGTTGGCCACTGAGCTCATCCAGCGTGGACGGGGTAAGCGCATCTTGGTCGTCACCCAGAAAGCCATGCTCACTCAGTTCCAAAAGGAATGGTGGAGCCGCTTTTCCATCCCACTGGTGCGGCTGGATTCTCTGGGACTGGCCCGGGTGCGCAACCGCATCCCTGCCAATCACAACCCGTTCAACTACTTTGACCGGTCCATCATCTCGGTCGATACCCTCAAGAGCAACCTCGAATACCGCAATTACCTCGAAAACGCTTGGTGGGACATGATCGTCATTGACGAGTGCCATAACGTCGCGGCCCGTGCTGGCGAACAAGGCTTGGCCAAGCGCGCCAAACTCGCCCGCCTGCTAGCTACTCGGTCGGACACGCTCATTTTGCTTTCGGCCACCCCACATGACGGCTCGGCTCGCAGCTTTGCCTCGCTCATGGCGCTGCTGGATCCGACCGCCATTTCTGATCCCGACGACTACACGCCGCTTGACTTCAAAGACAAAGGCTTGGTCATCCGTCGCTTCAAGAAAGACATCAAGGATCAGGTCACGGCTGACTTTCAGGAGCGCGTCACAACATGCCTCCGGCAGCCTGCCAGCGCAGAGGAAGAGGTCGCCTACCGTGCCTTGCTGTCCATTCCTTTCACGCAAAATGGCCAACACAAATCGGGTCAGCAACAAGAGCTGCAGCGGGTGGCCATGCAAAAAGGGCTGTTTTCGAGTCCTGCTGCAGCCTTGGAGTCAGCCCGCAAGCGCTGCGAGCTGCTGCAAAAGAAGCAAGACGCTTCGGGCGACGAAGCCACCGAATTGGCCCACCTGCAAGATTTCATTTCGGCGCTGCAGCCACTCACTCAACCCGGTGGCGACAAGGCCTTCAGCAAATATCAGCGGCTGCTGGCCCACCTTCGCAGCTCCGAATTTGCTTGGACGGGTCATGACGCTGGTGACCGGTTGGTGATCTTCTCCGAGCGCATCGAAACCCTCAAGTGGTTGCAGACGCAGCTTGCCCAAGACCTTGGCCTCAAGTCGGACAAACAAATCGCCATCCTCCACGGAGGCATGGGTGATACCGAGCAGCAGGACATGGTTGAACGCTTTGGCCGCCAAGAAGACCCCATCCGCGTGTTGTTATGTTCCGATGTGGCCAGTGAAGGCCTGAACCTGCACTACTTCTGCCACCGCCTTGTCCACTTTGACCTGCCATGGTCGCTCATGGTCTTCCAGCAGCGCAATGGCCGCGTGGACCGCTACGGCCAAAAGCACCAGCCCCACATCGTCTACCTGTTCACCGAGGCCGTGACAGACAAGATCAAGGGTGACCTTCGGATTCTGGAAATCCTGCAGGCCAAAGACGATCAGGCCAACAAAAACTTGGGCGACCCGTCCGCCTTCCTCAACGTCTTTGACCCCGAAAAAGAGGCCGCCAAGGTGGGGGGCTTCATGGCCGAGGGTGACACCCCCGAAAAAGTCGAGGCGAAACTCGACCAAGCCGCCGCCAATAAACAAGACAATGAAGGCGATTGGCTGCTCGAACTCTTTGGCGGTGGCGCCCAAGAAGGCACTGGTAGTCCAGACGCCAAGGCAGAGCAGGGCGCTCAAGGCACGCCTGCAAGCAGCCTTGACCACATTAACAACCCCTCGTCACTCTTCAAGGGTGACTACCACTACGCCACTACAGCGCTCAAGCTAATCAACCAAGGCCAGCCCGTCTGCCAATGGTCCAGCGATGATGCAGAGCAGATCCTCAGCATCACAGCCCCATACGACCTGCAAGAACGCCTGCGTCAATTGCCACGCGAAGTGCAAGCCGCGCAAGACTACTATGCCCTGTGCGCCAACAAAGACCGCGTGGCCGAAGCGATAGAGCAAGCCCGGCAAGCCAAAGCCGAGGAAGACACTTGGCCCCAATTGCATTACCTCTGGCCCCAGCACCCCATCATGGAATGGCTGGGCGACCGCGTGCTCAGTCAATTTGGCCGCCACAGCGCGCCTTTGCTGCAATGCGCCAAGCTACAGCCCGGCGAGCAGGCCTTCATTCTCATGAGTCTGGTGCCCAACAAGAAGGGCCAGCCCCTCATGGTCGAGTGGCAGGTGGCAACCCGTGCGGGGCAGGGCAGTGATTTCAAGCTGGAGCCCTTTGAGGCCTTTGCCGAGCGAACGGGCCTCCAAGCGGGTGCCATGCCCAATCCCGGTGTCAATGCCGCCTATTTAGCCAATGCTTCGAGCATGCAAGCTGCCCTGCCGAGCGCTGTGGCCACCATGCACGCTTTCATGACCAAGCAGCAGGCCAGCTTTGCTGCCGAGCTGGACCAACGCTTGGCCCAAACCTTGGCTGAACTCAAGGACCTTCAAGATGCGCAAATCAAGCAGCTTGAGTTGAATCTTGAAAGCCAAATCGAAACCGTCAAACGAAGTCGTTTTGAAGCACGCAGCCGCCAAATCGGCCGCGTCTTTGACGACTACCGCCAGTGGGTGCACGACACCCTCACCACCGAGCCCAAGCCTTGGATACAAGTGCTTGCTGCCGTGTGTCACCCCACTGCTGGAGCCTGAACATGCCCGTACTCGAAGCCGTCCAAACCTTCGCTGGCATTGCCAACGAAAACGAGTTCTACAGCCACCACTATTTGGCTGAAGTCTTCAAAGGTGACATCAAAGCCAAGCTCGAGGCTTGGGAAGCCGAAGAGGCCGAACACTCAGGCGATGAAGCCCACCGAGCACCGCCCAAGCGCCTGCAAGCCATGGCGCAAAAATGGTTCTCGATACGAGGCCAGATCGACCGCGCCAAAGATGACGCAGACCGCTGGAGCCTGTTTGTCCAAATGCAAAGCGGCCTGCTGCAGGCGCTAGGCTATGCCGCGCCTGTGGCGAGTCAACAACCCGTAGAACTGGTGGCGGGGCAGGCACTGCCCCTATGGAGCCTGCTCGCCAAAGACAAAGACAGCTCAAGCCCCGCCAGTCTGTCCCTTCAAGCCCCACAGCTGGCCATCGTTCCTGCCTATCAACCCGGCTTGGAGAACGAAGACCTGTTGGATCACACCCTCAGTCGCCTTCACTATGCAGGCAGCGATGTGCCCACCGCACTGGTGGGCGAAACATGGGCAGACATGCTGTCGGATGCAATCTTCGGCGCCGACTTGGCCCCGCGCTATGTGTTGCTCTTGGGGCTGGACAACTGGCTGCTGCTCGACCGTTACAAGTGGCCACAAAACCGCGCCCTGCGTTTTGACTGGACCGAAATCCTCGACCGCAAAGACCCTGCCACCTTGCAAGCCGCTGCCGCCTTGCTGCACAAAACCAGCTTGGCGCCGGGTGAGGGCAACAGCCTGCTGGAGAGCTTGGACGAAAACGCCCACAAACACGCCTTTGGCGTGAGCGAAGACCTCAAGCACGCCCTGCGCGAAGCCATTGAGCTTCTGGGCAACGAAGCCGCCAAGCAATTGCGTCAACAAGCAGCCGATGCCAACAAAGGCTTTTTCAGCGGCAAAAACCAGCTTGACCCGGCCGACCTCAGCCTTGAATGCCTGCGCATGGTTTACCGGCTGCTGTTCATGTTCTACATCGAGGCGCGGCCCGAGCTGGGCTATGTACCCATTGCCAAGAGCGAGGTCTATCTCAAGGGCTACAGCTTGGAGAGCCTGCGCGACTTGGAGCTCAAAAACCTCAGCACCCCCGCCGCCCGTGACGGTGTGTACTTTGACAAAACCCTGCGTCGCCTCTTCAGCTTGGTGGCACAAGGTTGTGGCTTGGCAGATCAGCACGACATCCACACCGTGGCCGGTGCCAAAGACACCTTTGCATTGGCCCCGCTCGACAGCCGCCTGTTTGACGAAACCACCATGCCCCTGCTGGCCAAGGTGCAGTTCCCCAACCATGTGTGGCAAACCATCATCCGCCTCATGTCGCTCAGCCGAGGGCGTGGCAAGGGCCAGCGCCGTGGCCGCGTCAGCTACCAGCTGTTGTCGATCAACCAATTGGGCGCGGTGTACGAGGCTTTGCTGAGCTACCGAGGCTTCTTTGCCGCCGAAGACCTGTACGAAGTCAAACCCGGAAAGAACAAAGGCAAATCTGCCGACGAAGAAGTCGGCGATGACGACAGCGATGCCGATGAAGACGACAGCGACACCAGCAGCAAAGGCCGCAGCGCTGAGTCCAGCGGCGACGACAAACTCGACAACGCATGGTTCGTCCCGGCAAGCCGCCTTGGTGAATATGCCGACGACGAAAAGGTGTACGACGTCAACGAGGCTGGCCACAAAGTTCTGCGCAAACACGACAAAGGCAGCTTTGTGTACCGATTGGCCGGACGAGACCGACAAAAAAGCGCCAGCTATTACACCCCCCAAGTGCTCACGCAGTGCTTGGTGAAATACGCCCTTAAAGAACTGCTGGGCAGCGACCGCGTGAAGTGCGCTGACGATATCCTCACCCTGACCGTCTGCGAGCCGGCCATGGGCAGCGCGGCGTTCTTGAACGAAGCAGTCAACCAGCTGTCTGAAGCCTATTTGGAGCGCAAGCAGGCAGAATTCAAGAAGCGCATCCCCCACGACGACTACCCGCAAGAGCTCCAAAAGGTGCGCATGTACTTTGCAGACCGCAATGTGTACGGCGTGGACCTGAACCCCGTGGCTGTCGAGCTGGCCGAAGTATCCATCTGGCTCAACGCCATTTATGGCGAGACAGATAGCCGTGGCCAACCCAAGCCCGCCCGCGTGCCTTGGTTTGGCTACCAGCTCTTCAACGGCAACAGCCTCATTGGTGCCCGTCATCAGGTTTACAAAGCCAGCAGCTTGGACAAAAAGGCCAAGCCCGCTTGGCATGAAGAGCCTCCGCGCCGAGTAACAGCAGACCAGCCGCGCCAGCCCGACGAGATCTGGCACTTCTTGCTGCCCGATCCCGGCATGGCCGACTACAGCGACAAAACGGCCAAAGCCCTCTACAAAACAGAGTTCGATCACCTCAAGGCTTGGCGCAAAGCCCTGACGAAACCGCTGGAGTCGCATGAACTCAAGCGCCTGCAGCAGCTGAGTGTGCGAGTGCAAGAGCTGTGGGCCGAGCACAGCAAAGCGCTTGCCCGTGACCGTGCCCGCACCGAAGACCAACTCACGGTCTGGCCCCACACAGCCGAGGGCTCACAAACAGCGCCCATCAGTCGCGCTCAAAAAGAAGCCATCCGCCAGCAAGGCCTGCTCAACGCCGATGGCGACTTGGCCACGCCCTTCCGTCGCCTCAAGCTGGTCATGGACTACTGGTGCGCCCTGTGGTTCTGGCCCATCACTGCTGCCCAGCAACTTCCAACCCGCGAAGAGTGGTGGATGGAAGTGGGTGCCATCCTCGAAGGCAACATCGTTGACATTGGCCTGCAGCCCGGTCTGGACTTGTTGCCTACGGAGCCAGAAGCCCCCCAAGTCATCATCCCCGATGTGCAGCCCAGCCTGCTGGGGCTGGAGACCCAGCTACCCTTGGCTCAGGCCACCGACCAACCCAACCTGCACGACAAGCTGGGCCAATTGCGAATCAGTAAGCTGCGTCAACACTTTCCGCGCGTAGCTTTAGTGGAGGCTGTGGCGGCAGAGCGTCGCTTCATGCACTGGGAGTTGTGCTTTGCTGATGTGTTGATTCACAAGGGTGGTTTTGACCTCATCTTGGGGAACCCTCCTTGGCTCAAGGTTGAGTGGAACGAAGCCGGTGTGCTAGGCGAGCGCAACCCCGTGTTTGCCATCCGTAAAGTCAGCGCCAGTGACTTGGCCAAGCTGCGCGCAGATGCGTTTGAACGCTTTGCGGGCTTGCAAGAAGCTTGGACCGACGAACTGCAAGAGGCCGAAGGCACGCAAAACTTTTTGAACGCGGTGCAGAACTACCCGTTGCTCAAAGGTATGCCGGCTAATCTGTACAAATGCTTTATGCCCTTGGCTTGGGACTTGAGCAGTGGCAATGGCGTTGCGGGCTTGCTCATGCCAGAGGGGCCATTCGATGATCCCAACGGTGGCGGCTTGCGAGAAGTGATGTATTCACGGCTTGTAGCTCACTTTCAATTTCAGAATGAATTCAAGCTGTTCCCCATTGGCAACCGCAACAAGTTCGGCGTTAACATTTTTGGACGTGTCAAAGCTGCGCCACGCTTTGACTTGATTGCCAACCTGTTCACACCGGGAACCATAGAGGCATGTTATCGGCACGATGGTGAGGACTTGCCCGGCGGTATTAAAGATGAGGAAAACCAATGGAACACGGCAGGCCACCAAGATCGAATTGTGCGAGTCGATGAAACAGCTCTGGCGACTTTTGCCAAACTTTACGACGAACCCGGTACATCGCCGCGCCGCGCTCGTCTGCCCGCACTGCATGCAGGGGCCTTGAGCAGCGTACTGACCAAGCTGGCGGCATACCCCAAGCGATTGGCCGATCTGGGTGACGACTATTTTTCGACCGAAATGTGGAATGAAACCGCATCGCAAAAAGACGGAACTATTTTGCGCCGACCCCTTACCGACGACGGTTTCGCCGCTGCACCTGAGGACTGGGTGCTCTCTGGCCCACACTTTTTTGTGGCCACTCCCTTTCACCAAACCCCCATGCGTATCTGTAACACGCACCGTGCTTACGAGAAGCCCGATCTCGAAACTCTGCCTGACGACTATCTGCCCCGCACCAACTACCGTCCCATGGCCGACAAAGTCGAATACCTGCGCCGAACTCCGAGGGTGAGTTGGAAAGAGGCGGGTGAGGTGCAGGGCAGGCTCGTGACGGATTTTTATCGACTCGTAAATCGTGAAATGATTGGTCCATCTTCAGAACGGACACTGATCACGACTTTGATGCCGCCGGGCGCTGCACATATCAACACATTGCTTGGACACGCTTTCAAAGACGTCGGGACACTTTGCGGCGCGGTGGCTTATACGCAGTCCCTTCTGGCCGACTTTCGCGTCAAGTCGACAGGCATGGGGCATGCAAACACCACATTGATGGGGCAACTGCCGAATCCGATGTCTTGGCAACCAGATGTTGTTTCGAGAGCATTGTCAATGAATTGCCTCACCACCCATTACGCCCACCTGTGGGAAGAGGTCTACGACATCGCCTTCACCGAACAGCAGTGGAGCCAGCCGGACAACCCGCGCCTTCCGCAGGACTTCTGGCAAAACCTCACACAAGACTGGACCCGACACTGCGCCCTGCGCAGCGACTACGCCCGTCGCATGGCCTTGGTTGAGATTGATGTGTTGGTCGCTCAGGCATTGGGCCTCACGCTCGAAGAGTTGCTGCTCATCTACCGCGTGCAGTTCCCCGTGATGCAAGGCTACGAGCGCGACACGTGGTACGACATCAAAGGCCGCATCGTCTTCACCAACAGCAAAGGTTTGGCCGGCGTCGGTCTGCCCCGCAAAGGCGCCAAAAAGACCCCCAAGACCCGCATCACCACCCCCGACGGGAAAACCCAAGACGGCAACCATGGCTGGGAAGACCTTTACAAAGACGGCCAGTTCCTCGTGCCCGACGGCACCACAGTTGAAATGACCGTCACAGACGACACCTTACCCGGTGGTCCCCGTCAAGTAACCCGCACCTTCACAGCCCCCTTCGCTCGCGCCAATCGCGAGGAAGACTACCGTACGGCGTGGAAGTTTTTTGAAGGGCATCAGGAATGAAGTTGAACCGCGATCAGCCTCTCGAAAAAGCAACGGCTCTCGGCAGCGATAAGCTGGATCGCGGTGCATTTGCCAAGTCAGTTGTTCATGCCCTAGAACATGTCGATCAAGAGCACGGCTTGGTTTTGTCCATTGAAGGCAAATGGGGTTCGGGAAAAACAAGCACTCTGGCCATGGTGGAGGCGCTGCTGGAGTCGCAACAAGTCAAGCCATTGATTGTCCGCTTCAACCCATGGCTGGTCGGAGAAAGAGATGCCTTGTTGGGGCAATTCCTGACCAAGGTGGGTAAAGCCGCCAAACTCAGTGAGCACGCCAAAGATGGTAAGCGAGTCGCCAAAGAGATTGATGCGTATGCCAAAGCTTTTGATGTCGTTAAGCTGATTCCCGGCGCAGAGCCGTGGGCTTCAATCGTTAAATCAGTCTTTACATCGGTAGGTGCGGCAACCGGAGCTATTGCTGAGCATAAAACACCAGATTTGGAAGAGCGAAAGCAGAAGGTACATGAGGCTCTTCAAAAGCTGGCTCAGCCAATCATTGTGTTCGTAGACGATATGGACCGACTGTTCCCGAAAGAAGTCTTTGAGATGGTTCGCATCATCAAATCGGTGTGTGATTTGCCCAATGTCGGTTATGTGCTGGCTTGGGACGCCGCTTATGTTGAGGACGCGCTCAAAAGTGCAGACGTTTCGTTTCCCGGAACTTATCTCGACAAAATTGTTCAGGTGCGTCTGAGCCTTCCCGTGCTGTCTCGGCCCGCGCGCAATCGGTTGTTCGATGAAGCCTTTGAGGGGCTTGCTGAAGAGGCTAAGAAAAGCCATTTCGTGGGCGATGCAGACCTGTTGCCAGAGCTATATGAGTCAGGCCTGCGGCAGTTGCTTGAACAACCCAGAGACATCGCGAGGTTGTTCAATCGAGTCCAACTGATGGAGCCAAAGCTCAGGGGCAATGTCGTTCTTGCGGATGTCATTGGCCTTTCTGCACTGTCATTGCATGCCAGACCCGTGTATGACCTTCTGATGGCTGACAGTAAATTGTTTATGCCATTGGAAGGATATTCTGTCTCAGAGATCTTGGATGAAAACAAGAAAGATGCGCTCTTTGGAGAGCGAATACTGAAGCGAAATGCAGCTATTGAGCAATGCCATCAATCTGCCGCCGTCGCTGAACTGGTGAACTTCTTGTTTCCGGTTTGTGCGAGAGAAAAGCACGATCAGTTGCACAAGGCATATCGTGATGATGATGGACGGATTGCATCCGAGATGCGTTTGCGTGTTGCCCTGCAATGGGGAGCATCTGCAGCTGAAGTCAATTTGATCAATGTTCAAGAGTACATTCTTAAACCAGATCGTAGGGATGCTTTGGTTGGTGGCTTGACAACCGATAACTGTCTGTGCTTTCTTGATGCCATCAGTGGCATGAGTTCACTTGCAAACGGTATGGGTTCGGTGGAAAAAGATGAACTTCTGCTTGATGTTGCCAGATTGCTAGACCATCCACTGTATGCCACTTATACAAAGAACGAGCGGTGGACTTTTGAAAGAACGCAGCTACGGTTTTGGCGTGTGATCGCTGAAACCGTCAACAAAATTCATAAAGGCCACGCGGCTGAGGTGGCTGAAAAAATCGTGTCTGATCCCTTTGCACTCTCGTTGGCGGCAACCTTGTTGGATCAGCATTGGGTTGACAAAGATCCATCCGGTCGGAATTCAGTGATGGTCAGTAATGCAGAACGGACGCGTTTGCTTGAGATATATGCTAAGAATGTGTTGACTGCAGTGGAACAAAAGAGCTTCTGGGACTTGGCTTTACCCGGGCGAATTTTGAAATCAGTAACCTATTGCGAATCAGATTTGGCACAGCAGCTGTTCACAAAGTTAAAAGGTATTGATTCCAAGCTCGATCAATTTGCTCTTGAGGTTTTTCGCGCTGGCTTTTCCTCTGCTGGTGGTGACTATTACGAGATGAGTGAGACTGCGCATCGGGTTTTGTACAGCAAATTCTGCACATTAGATGAATTGAGGTCACATGCGCAGGCCAGACTGGTAGACCCTTCACTTGATTTCCCAGCACGAGCTGCATGGATGGCCGTTGTGAGTGGAAAGAAAGTTTTCTCAAATGGCGTTGATGCGGATTTGTGAATAGAAAACCATGAAGCCCGGAGACAAAGTCAGAAAGATAGCCAACCCCTCCCGAGTGGGGGTGTTGACGGACGAGACAAGTGGCTCGGCAGCTAGGCTGCGCCACTTGGTGGTATTCCCTGATGGGGAAGAATTCGTTTTGGCTGAGTCGCTTGAAGTGGTTGCTGGCAAAAGCAGCCAAGACCCTTTTGATTTGATTGCGCAGGGCCGATTTGGTCGAGTGCCTGATTTGCGGGGTGCCATCACTTTCTACAGGCTCAGTGGCAAGCTGGCCAACCTGATCTACAGCCTAAACACTACAAACACCCAATTTCTGCCTTACCAGTTCAAGCCGGTGATGCAGTACCTTGATTCACCCAGCAACGGACTGCTGATCGCAGACGAGGTGGGTCTGGGCAAGACCATCGAAGCGGGCCTGATCTGGACAGAACTTCGCGCACGACAGGATGCCAGACGCTTGCTGATCGTATGCCCAGCCATGTTGCGCGATAAATGGAAAATGGAGCTGAGCAACCGGTTTGGCGTCACCGCCCAGATCGTCGATGCTACCGATTTGCTGGAGCGCTTGGAAGAGGTGCGCCAGAACTCGCAAGCAAGCTTTGCCTTGATCGTCAGCATGCAGGGTGTTCGGCCACCCAGCCGCTGGGAAGATGACGAGGAGCCCTCGATGTCTTCGTCAGCCAAGCTGGCGCGATTTCTCAAGGAAACAGAGCTGGATGACCCATTGCTGGATATGGTCGTCATTGATGAAGCGCATTACCTTCGAAATCAGACCACAAAGACCCATCTGTTTGGTGCTCTGATCCGGCCAGTGACCTTAAACATGGTCATGTTGTCAGCCACACCCATTCAGCTCAAGAGCACCGACCTGTTCAACCTGCTTCACTTGTTGGATGAAGACGCCTTCCCATATGAGGGCTCGTTTGACATGGTCTTGCGCATGAATGAACCTGTAGTCCGTCTTCGGGATCGGATTCTTGCAGGACAAGTGGAGCAGGACGAGTTCGTTCAGACCATCCAAGCGATCAGTCAGCTGTCTTACTACAGGGAAAGTCAGCAAGTTCAACATTTCTTGAAAGAACCGCCAACAGCCGCCTCCCTCGCATCAGCGAGAGTTCGAGCGGAGTTGGGTGACTTGCTTGACAGATTGAATCCCTTGAGCAAGGTCGTTTCCCGTACGCTCAAACGGGAGGTGATGGAGGGCCGCGTGCAGCGTGAAGCCGTTGTCATTCGCGCCAAGATGTCTGAGGTTGAGTCGGCCTTTTACACGGCTGTCACAGAGAAAATTCGTGAGTACTGTGCACTGATGGATGTGAGCGAAGGCTTCATGCTCACTATCCCGCAAAGGCAGATCTCGAGCTCTATGGCTGCAGCGTGTCAGGGTTGGCTGGTGCGTGCAGCGGATTCGGAGGAGGATGACGAGCAGCTGTATGAACTTGACGCTGTACCTGACACTGAAGCCGTACCCAAGCGCAGTAAATCGAAGCCTGCCAAGACGATGGGTGACTTGCTCAGTGAGCTGGTCAGCATAGCGCGCGAAGTGGGCAATGTTTCAGCACTGAAGCAACACGACAGCAAGTACAACGAGCTGGTCTTGAACCTTCGTCGCTACTGGAAATCGAATGCCGGTAAAAAGATAGTTCTTTTTGCTTTCTACAAGAACACGCTTCACTATCTGGCTGAACGCCTGATAGCAGACGGTATAGCTTCGGTAGTCGTCCATGGTGGGTTAGACAAACAGCAGGCCTTGAAGGAGTTCGAAGATCCGAAAGGCCCCAACATTTTGCTGTCCTCCGAGGTGGCTTCAGAGGGCGTCGACTTGCAGTTTTCAAGCTTGCTGATCAACTATGACTTGCCTTGGAACCCCGCCAAGATTGAACAGCGCATTGGCCGAATTGACCGTATTGGGCAAGAAGCGTCCAAGATATTGATTTGGAACCTTCTTTACGAGGAAACGGTTGATGACCGGGTTTACAGCCGCCTGCTGCAGCGCTTGAACATCTTTGAGCGAGCTCTGGGCTCAATGGAAGTGGTGCTGGGCGATGAAATCCGAACGCTGAGCTATGAACTGCTGTCGCACCATCTGACAGCCGAGCAAGAGCAGGAGAAAATTGACAAAACCTGTGTGGCCATTGAGAACGTGAACCGCATGCAGGACAAGCTTGAGGCGGAGGCCTCTAGCTTGATTGCGCATGGGGACTTCATCCAAAACAAGGTCAAAGCAGCCAAGGAATTGGGGCGCTACATCAGGGGGCAGGATTTGCTTGCCTATGCGCAGGACTTTTTTACCGCAGCATATCCCGGCACGCGTTTACTGTCAGACCCAAAGCAACCAGAGAAATTCCGATTCGACTTTTCAGCTGATGCACGAATGGACTTCACAGCATTCGTGCAGCAAAACTTCTTGCAGGGAAAGACAGCGCTTTTATCGGCGCTTCCGCCCAAATTAGAGTTCGAGAATCGACTAGGCAAGACGGAAATGGGCATTGAGAGGGTGACGCAAGACCATCCATTGATTCGGTTCATCTCCGCACAAATGCTGGCCAGTGGCAGTGCCAGCACCTATTTCCCAGTCACCGCATGCAAATTGCACTTGGCTGATCCACGAATACAACCCGGTGTGTATGTCTATGCGCTGGCCCGGTGGACGCTGTCAGGCTCGCGCGATGTGGAGCGGCTCGAATATGTCGCTAAGCGCATGGAGGGGGGGAAGTTGTTGGAGGGGGATTTGGCTGAGTGGCTGGTCAACACAGCAGCTTTGCAAGGGAGCGACTGGTTGGGGGCAGCCAGTGATGTGGATCTTCAGGCAGCGGCTCAATCGCAAGACCAATGCCGCGCAGATTTGGAAGAAAGCTTTCTAGCCTACAGGGATGCCTACGCCCGTGAAGATGCGGACCGCATTCACCAAATGATTCGCTTTCTTGAGATCCATCTTGATCGCAAGCGTCGCAACCTGCAAGAGCGTATCGATCAGCTGACATATTCTTCGGATGTCCGCCGGAAACGGATATTGCCAGCACTCAAAGGTCAGATGCAAAGAGAGCAGGTTCGTGTGGAGCAAAAGATCGCAGAAATTCGTTTGCGTGAGACGCTGGATGCCAGAGACACACTCGTGAGCTCAGGGCTGATTCTTGTTGAATAGCCAAGGGAGTTCTACCGATGTCTCTGAAAGATGCCTTGCTCAAAGCGTACGCAGATATTGGGCAGTCTCCCCCGGTCCAAGAGGATAAGGACCATAAGAGAGTGGTTGTCGCTCGTGGCTCCAAAGGGCAAAGCCAAGTAGTGACTGTGAGCCACGGAAAGACAGTGGACAGAATAACGCCAAAGGGAAAAGCTAAAGGAGTGGCGAAACTCATGGGCGATGACCATGCCGCCCTGAGAGGTGTAAACGATACAGAAAAAAAGAAAAATGCAATTACAACAAGGCCCTTATCTCGTGTGCAAAGCGCCGTTCTCCGCCCAGAAGATAGTGAGGTTAAAAAGAGTGTCCCAAAGGTTTCCCTTCCTGAGCCAAAGGGACGGGTGGATGCCAATGCAAAGTGCTTGGTGAAGATGTCGGAAGGGCATAACAGCCAATTGCTGGATCTTGACTTGTTGCTTGGATGCAAGGACAGCATTGAGGAAAAAGGGAAACCCGATGTGCATGAAATGGCGATGGGTCTGGATTTCGGAACTTCCTCTGTCAAAGTAGTGATCGGGGATTTGGCTTCAGATAAAGCGTATGCCGTTCCATTTTTGCAGGCCAAGGGTGTTGATGGCTACTTGCTTCCGAGCAGAGTGTTTGAATCAAGCATCTCTGGAGTGAGCGGTGATCGCGGCACATTCAACCTCAGTCAAGGGAAGCAGGTTTTCAGGGACTTGAAACTCAGTTTGCTTGGAGATCCCGAGTCTGTTGATCGGCAGGTCGAGGTCATCGCATTCTTGGCTCTTGTTATCCAGCGTTCCCGTGGATGGCTTTTCCATGCGCACAAGACCATCTACAAGCGTGTTAAGTGCATTTGGCAACTTCGCATCGGGTTGCCTGCGGCTTCAGCGCTCGACAATAAATATGTGCCGCTGTTGGAAAAAATATTGCGTGCTGCTTGGCAGGTTGCGGCAACGGGCACAAGCCCAGAGAGGGCTCTCGTTCTGAAGGTCCGTGACCGTGTATTTTGTTCGGATCATCAAGATGATGAACCTGAGGTGCGTGTGATTCCGGAAATCGCAGCTCAAATTTTTGGATTTGTCGTCTCAACCTCATTCGACAAAAAGGCGGCTAATCGCTACCTGATGGTGGATGTCGGCGCCGGTACGGTCGATTCCTCATTGTTCAAAGTCATTCCCGGGCGCGGAGGGCAGTGGAACTTTGAGTTCTACACCGCTGTCGTTCAGCCCTATGGCGTTTCGAATTTACACGCCAGTAGGGTGGATTGGTGGAGACCCAGATTGGCAGGTATCGATGGCGCTGGCCCCTTGGCTCAAGATCTTTCAAATACTAAATTCGCCACCGACATTGGCGTCAAAGTGCCAGTACACAATCGAGATTATTTTGATGGTGTTCATCTGGTCAAAGATATTCCGGATCAAGCTGACTTGGAATTCTTTGAAAAATTGATGGCTCAAGTTCAGGGGTCAACTATGTGGCGTGCTTGGAAGAACGGTTTTCTAACCAAGGATCAGCTTACAAAGACTCCGATGTTTCTTTGTGGCGGAGGCGCACGGAGTGACTATTACCTGAAGTTAGAAACTGCATTGGTGAGAATGCCAAGCTATGCATGGTTATCGGCGGAGCCTTGGCAGCTTGGCTTTCCGGTCGATTTGAATGCTGAAGGTGTTGACAAGCTAGATTTCGACCGGTTGTCTGTTGCTTATGGTTTGAGCAAATTGAATGTCGGAAAAATTACCCATGCGGTAGCCCCGCCGATGGTGCCAACAGAAGGTCAAACACCATTCACAGATCGCTACATAGATAAAGATCAAACATAAAACATCAGGGAATATTGACATGCTTCCATCGTTGCTAGCGCGGGACATCCAGCAGGGGTTGCGCCAGTTTTTGCTCACAGGTTTCGAGGCTTCAGACGAATTCATGTCTGGAGTGATGGAGCGTTTTGTCAAAGATCCGTCGGGTTGGCTTAAAGGGCCTTACCTACAGCTGGGACTGCCATTTACGCAAGGACAAGCCGGAAAGGCATTTTTCGAGGGGTTCGAGACCGAATTTCCCGGGTTCTCGCACCAAGAGGCGGCTTGGCAGCGCCTGTCTTCCAGACACACCGCAGCCAGCACACTGGTGGCCACGGGCACCGGCAGCGGTAAAACAGAGTGCTTTGTATACCCTGTGCTTGACCACTGCGCCCGAGAGCGGCGCGCTGGCCGCAAGGGCGTAAAGGCACTTGTGATTTACCCCATGAACGCACTGGCGACAGATCAAGCGCGGCGCTTTGCTGAGCTGGTGAGCACCATTGCTGCATTCAACGGCCTGCGTGTGGGGCTGTATGTGGGGGGGAATTCCGTTGGCAATGGCCAAGGCACGGTGATGACGCCGAGCAGTGTGATCACTGACCGAGACACGCTGCGCAAGAACCCGCCCGACATCTTGTTGACCAACTACAAGATGCTGGACTATCTGATGCTGCGTCCCAAGGACCGCCAGCTGTGGGATGAAAACCAGCCAGACACACTGCGCTATGTGGTGGTGGATGAACTCCACACTTTTGATGGTGCACAGGGTACAGACCTTGCCTTGCTGTTGCGTCGCCTGCGCGCACGGCTCAAGACGCCAGTTGACCATTTAATTTGTGCTGGAACCTCGGCGACGCTGGGTGGAGCAGCAGACAGCACCCCTTTGCGTGACTATGCGCGGCAAATCTTTGGGGTGAACTTTGCGCCTGAATCGGTCATCACAGAGAGTCGCCAGTCAGTAGGGGCGTTTCTGGAAGACGCCACGGTGGATTACTTTGCTGGACCGGGGGCCAATGCGCAAGAAATTCTGAATCCAGCACGCTTCAAGACCATCGAAGAGGCGGTTCAGGGATGGTTTGCCGTATTTTTCCCGGAGTTGCCGCTTCCTGAAGATGTGTCAACCTTGGAGTGGCGCATTGCCCTTGGCAAGGTGCTCAAACGGCATGTGCTGTTTGCCAACTTGCTGAAGCTGGTCAAAGGGCAAGTGGTGGCCTATGAAGAGCTGATGACGCAGTTGCAGCGCGGCTTGCCCGAAGCTGCCCGTCCATGGGCGGGTGAGGCATTGGATGCGTTGCTGGTTTTGGTGGCTTGGGCGCGTGTCCCCGGAGGCCCTAAAGGGCGACCATTGGTCAATGTGCGAGTGCAAGTCTGGCTGCGTGAACTGCGCCGGATGGTGGCCAATTTGAACGGTCAGTCAGAGCAGATCAAGCTGCGAAGCAGTGCGGATGTGCCAGCGAATCCGGACGGAGTCTATTTGCCCTTGATCCAATGTGTTGGCTGCCGGACCACTGGCTGGTTGTCCCGGAAGGTGGAGAGCAGCAGCAAGTTGTCTACTCAGCTGGACGAGATTTACAACACTTGGTTCTCCGAGCGTCCCGAGGCTGTGCGACTGTATGCGGCAAGCAGCATTCGCCGACCGCAGGTGGATGGCGTAGTACAGCAGGTATGTACAGCTTGCGGAACTTTGCAACAGTCAGGGCAGTCGACATGTTTAGCTTGCAGTCAAGAGGCCTTGTTGAGTGTGTTTCAGGTCATTGCCAGTAAGTCCTTTACCCGCAACGAGGTGCAGTACCGCCGCCACGACAAGACATGTCCTGCTTGTGGAGAAGATGATCGTTTGTTGCTGGTGGGTGTGCGAAATTCAACCCTTGGCTCTCAGGTTGTTGAACACACATGGGCCAGTCCGTTCAATGACGACAAAAAGCTGATTGCTTTTTCTGACTCGGTTCAAGATGCCGCGCACCGGGCGGGTTTCTTTGGAGCCCGAACTTACCGGAACAACATCCGCACGGCTTTAGCCAGAGTGATCGACGAGGTGGCGGTGCCCCATATGTCGTGGGTGCATTTTCAGGAACAACTGCAAGCCAGCTTTGAGCGACCGGGCTCGATCTTGAACATGCCGGTTGAGCGGCTGGTTTCTGAATTCATCGGGCCCAACATGACATGGCAGCCCGACTGGGCCGTGGAGTTGCTTCAGCATGGGGCATTGCCGGCCAATAGTAGGCTGCCACAGCGGGTCAAGAACCGTCTGCTTTGGGAGGCCTTCAGTGAGTTGACTTACCTGAGCCACCGGGGGCGAACGCTGGAACGCATCGGCAAGGCAGTCTTGTCAGTTCCTTTGGATCGATTGCTGCCTGTGGCAGCGGCATTACGGACACAGTTTGAGGAAAAATTTGGACTGCGCGGGTTGCAAGAGGCCACGGTATTGCGTTGGCTTTGGGGTGTCTTGACGCACATGAGGAGGCGCGGGGCGGTGATGCACTCCGAGATGGGGCAATACGCTCAGGACGGCAAGGTGTTCGTCTTGTCACAGTTGGGGGGGCGACGCGATTGGCTTCCGCCCATGAGCGAATACACCCCCCACCCAGTGCTGGTGACTCTTGGCAAGCACTCTGCTTTTGAAAAAGTGGCAGGCGAGCGCAAAGCAACTTGGTTTGACCGTTGGGCGGATGCAGTCTTTGTCGGAGAGGGGCATTTGATGGCCCCCAAACTCGCTGGAGAGTTGTTTCGGGCGGCCGCGCAAGAGTTGGTTGACCAGAAGGTACTGGTGCAGACCGACAGCCACTTGGGGTCAAGCTTAGCGATTTCGCCAGAGGCATTGCAGATACATACCCAATTGCAGTGTTTGGCAACACCGCAGGGTAAGCGCCAGATGCTGGTTCCGTCGCAAGACGCTGAAGTGCTCTTGGGGATGCCCTGTCTTGATGCATTGGATGAGCGCTATGAGAATGTGCTGACAGGCGATAACTGGTTGGCCCGCAGGCTCAGCCAAGGTGATTTGCGGCGAGTGATTGCTGCCGAGCACACGGGTTTGTTGGAGCGCCAGACACGCGAAGACCTTGAGAATCGCTTCAAAGCCAAAGAGCCCAAGGACTGGTACGAAAACCTGCTTTCAGCCACCCCTACGCTAGAGATGGGGGTGGACATTGGCGATTTATCTTCAGTGTTACTGTGTTCTGTACCGCCCAATCAGGCCAGCTACTTGCAACGATTAGGGCGTGCAGGTCGGCGCGATGGCAATGCCATAACGACGACACTGGCCGATGGTGCCAGCCCGCACGATCTGTATTTCTTTGAAGAAACTCTGGAAATGATGGCGGGCGATGTAGCCCCGCCCGGAGTGTTCTTGCGTGCGGCAGAGGTACTGCGTCGCCAATTGTTTGCCTATTGCATGGACGACTGGGTGGCAGGACTCAAATCAATCACGGCTTTGCCGGAGAAAACATCTGCTGCATTGGATGCTGTGGATGGTGCTAACAAGGATCGCTTCCCCTATACCTTCACTGACCATGTGCTGGCCAATGAGCCACGATTGATGGATGGATTTTTGGCCCTCTTGGGGTCTGAAATTGATGACTCAGTGCGCCAGAGGCTGCGTGACTTTATGCAGGGGCAGGGCGAAAAGGATGGCTTGAGTACCAAGTTGCTCAAAGCATTGAGCGAGCTTTTGGAAGAGCGAAAGGGCTACAGAAGGCGCAAAGATGCAATCGACCTGCAAGTCAAAAACCTCAAACAAAAACCACAAGATGACGCGACAAGGGAGGAGATAGACAGCCTACTGCGAGAACGCGGCAAGATGATGGAGTTGATGGCTGAAATCAACGGCCGTGATTTGTTGGGTACTTTGACCGACGCTGGCTTGATCCCGAATTACGCCTTCCCAGAGGCCGGTATTGAACTCAAATCGGTCCTTTGGCGCAAGCGCCGGAAAGATGAGTCGGCGCAAGGGGAGGGCAAATACATCACAGTCGCCACTCTCAAATATGAGCGTCCTGCCAATTCGGCTTTGTCTGAATTCGCACCGGAGAACCGGTTTTATGCCAACCAGCGCCGTGTTGAGGTGGACCAGATCAACATGCAACTGGCCAGCACGGAATCGTGGCGGTTTTGCCCTTCCTGCCATCACATGCAGAACCTTGAAATCAGCCAAGATGTTCATCCGGTCTGCCCTCGTTGTGGCGATGGCATGTGGTCGGATTCTGCGCAGAAGCGCACCTTGCTGCGATTCAAGCAGGCGATCGCCAACAGCGATGACACGCAGGTGCGAATCGACGACAGTGCTGATGACCGTGAACCGAGGTTTTATGTCAGGCAACTGATGGCCGACTTTGAGGCCAAGGACATCCGCAGTGCGTGGCAGATCAAGGCTGGCGGTATCCCGTTTGGCTTTGAGTTTGTTTCGCGCGTGACTTTCAGGGATGTCAATTTCGGTGAGTTGTCCAAGCCGGGTGATCAGTTCAAGGTAGCCGACAAAGAGTCTACGCGCCCGGGCTTTAAGGTGTGCAGACATTGTGGGAAGGTGCAAAAGCCCCCGAGGCGAAGAGACGACCCGCCGGGCCAACTTCACACCTTTGACTGTCCGGCACACGGGTCAGAAGACCCCAGCAACTTAATTGATTGCCTTTACCTCTACCGGGAGTTCGAGTCGGAGGCTCTGCGAATTCTGGTGCCATTTACCCGGTCAGGGGTGGATGAGGAGGTGGTTCAGTCTTTCATGGCGGCACTTCAACTGGGTCTCAAAAAGCGTTTTGGTGGCAAGGTTGACCATTTGCGTATGGTGTTGCAGGACGAACCGGGCAAGGATGGTGGCCCACGGCGCTTCTTTGTGATGCTTTATGACTCGGTACCCGGAGGCACCGGGTACCTTGACCAGTTGCTTGCCAAGGACGCAGGGACGCTGGCTGATGTGCTTCGCATGGCCCTACAGGCCATGAATGACTGTGGCTGCAACCAAGATCCCGAGAAAGATGGTTGTTACCGTTGCGTTTATCAGTACCGTCTGGGTCGCAATATGGCGCTGGTTTCTCGAGAGCGGGGCAAGCAGGTGCTTGGTGAGCTGGTTGAGGCCCTCGATCAGTTGGAGTCGGTGCCTACGATTTCGGATATCTACATCAATCCGAACTTTGACTCGGTCTTGGAGGCGCGCTTTGTTGAGGCGCTGAAGCGCATGGGCGGCGTAGGTGGGCTACCCAAGGTGCAGATTGCACAGGATATTGTCAACGGCAAGGCCGGATACTTGCTGGTGGTCGATGGTCAAAAGTACAGGGTAGAGCCGCAGGTAGAACTCGGACCAGACGAAGGCGTAGCGGTGCCGTGCAAACCAGACTTCGTGATCTGGCCTTGGCAAAGCCAGTCTTTGCGAAAACCGGTGGCTGTATTTTGCGATGGATGGGAATTCCACAAAGACAAGTTAGCCGATGATGCCGACAAGCGCAGTGCGATTTTGCGGAGTGGAAAGTACTGGGTTTGGTCTGTCACGCATGACGATGTGAAGGCCGCATTGGTTCAAAATGCCCAAACCGATTTGGAGTCTCCGTTGGCCTCGCATGGACGCCACGACGGGCAAAAAGCGCCCCCCAGTGTTCAGCGTCCGACGAGCTCACCATTTGGGCTGCACGCCGTGGCCCAACTGTTGTCGTTTCTGGGGGCACCGGTTGGTGACACAGGGCAGGATGAGGGCTTGTTTGGGATGCGCCGAAATGCGCTTTGGCTCAATTGGTTGATGGTCCCTCCCAATGCCGAACAGAAAACCTTGGTCGAGAGCAAGATTGCTAATTGGGCCAATCTTTTGCCTGTAGAGATGCAGCCGACTGTGGTGGACGCCGCACCTGCATTGTCGGCAGGTACAGCAAGCCCAATTGTGTTGAATTGGTGGCCTGTGCCGTATGCACGGGGCATCAAGGAAGGCTGGCGCTCGCCGGGTCTTGTGGTGATGGATGACCTTGCTGAGGTGGATGAGCCTGTGCGTCGTCTCCAATGGCGTCGTTGGTTGGCTATGTGCAATCACCAACAAGTTTTGCCCGGCATGTTGATGGCTACCATGAGTGCCTTGCAGGCAGGAGAATGTGCGGGATGGGTCGGTGTGGCAACAGGCGCTACTGCGGAGAGCGCCTTGCCCGACCAGCCCTTGCCTACCGCATGGTTGCAGGCGATAGACCAAACACTGATGGCCCTGCAAGCCGGCGCTCGCACTTTGGCCGAGTTGCACGCACCAGTGCCTTGTGTGGGGCATGAACTGGCGGATGATCGCGGCGATGTGCTGGCAGAAGCGGAATTTTCGTGGCCAGACCAGCGTCTGGTTGTCCTGACACCGGGTCAGGAGGATATGGCAGTCAGCTGGGAAAAAGAGGGCTGGCGTGTCCTATTGTTGTCGGATGATTTACAAAATATAGCCAATCAACCGTGGTGGCAAGCTGCCGCCAAGGAATTGAATGTGGATATTCAGGGAGGAAGAGCATGAGTCTCAAACCCAAAGTTGCCTTGTCGCAAGACTTTTTGTTGAACCTGTCACGCTTGCCATCGGGTATCCAGACCAAAGTGATGCGGTGGGCCGTCAAATTTCAGGCAGACCCAACCAGTTCTGGCATCAATTACGAGAAGATACATTCTGCATCTGACCCGGGCATGCGCTCCGTCCGTATTGAGGGGGACTGGCGCGGCATCGTTTTCAAGCCAGATCAGGGGGATGTGTATGTGCTGTTGCACGTCAACAAGCACGATGAAGCTTATCGCTGGGCTGAGCGCCGAAAACTGATCATCAACCCTGTGACTGGGGCGATGCAGATGGTTTTTGTGGCGGAGGCCGCAGTTGCTCCTTCTGGTTCACATGTGGCGGCGGCAGCTGTTGAGCAGAACCGCACCGCTGAACCTGCACCAATTGAATCAGTGCCATTCACGCATGGGGCAACCGACCACGAGCTGATGGGCTTGGGGGTTCCACCCGAGATGTTGGACCGGGTCAAGGGCTTGCGCAACGAGGCTGATCTGGATGAACTGCAGGCCATGCTTCCGGTCGAAGCATATGAAGGCTTGTTCCTGATGGCCGCAGGGGACACGGCAAGTCAGATACTGAGTGACCGCGAGACCCGTGTGGATCGCAAGGTGGATACCTCGGACTTTGCGGCAGCCATTGAGACCCCCGAATCGCGTGCTCGGTTTGTGGTGGTGGACGATGAGGCGCTCATTGCCATCATGAACGCGCCATTGGCACAGTGGCGGGTGTTCCTGCATCCGTCTCAGCAAAAGCTGGCAACAGGTAAACGCTCCGGCCCTGTGCGAGTGCTGGGCGGTGCGGGGACTGGAAAAACTGTGGTGGCACTGCACAGGGCCAAGTGGCTGGCCGAAAACGCCACCCCATCAGGGAAAAAGGTGCTGTTCACCACCTTCACCCGGAATCTGGCCATTGACATTGAAGACAACCTGAAAACCCTTTGTGGGGCAGAAACCCTTTCAAGAATCGAAGTAAAGAACTTGGATGCATGGGTGCACGGGTTCATGCGCTCACGCAAACTTGAGCATCGAATTGTTTACAACCGGAACGAGGACGGTGCACAGCAGGCTTGGCAGTTGGCTTTGTCGGTCAAGGATGGCTCTTTGGATCTGACCGACAAGTTCTACGAAGAGGAACTGGAGCAAGTAGTACTGGCTCAGGGAGTGCGCACTCGTGATGATTACCGCGCAGCACGCCGTACAGGTCGTGGCGTGGTGCTGAGTCGGTCCAAGCGGGATGCCATTTGGCCGGTGTTTGAGGAGTACCGGGCCCAGCTGGCAGTACGCAAACTCAAAGAGGTCGATGACGCCTACGCTGATGTCGCTGAGTTGATTCTCAAAGAGCGCGAAGATGCGTCCAAGGCTATGGCGAACTACAGTGCCATCGTGATCGATGAGACGCAGGATCTGGGGCCACAGGCACTGCGTTTAATCCGTGCCATGGTTGAGCCCGGTGAGAACGATTTGTTCTTCGTTGGGGATGGCCACCAGCGGATTTATAGCCGCAACAAGGCGGCCATGAGCAAGTGTGGCATTGATATTCGTGGACGCTCGAAGAAGCTGTACCTAAATTACCGGACTACAGATGAGATTCGTCGTCAAGCTGTTGCCCTTCTTGAAGGGTGCGAGGTTGACGATCTGGATGATGGGCATGACGAGACTCGTCGCTACAAGTCCCTCTCGCATGGTCCTGTTCCTGAGGTCTTGAATTTTGGGACGATGGATGAGGTACTGCCGGTATTGCTGGAGAGGCTAAAGAGCTGGCGTGCACAAGCCATCCCTGATGACCATGAAACTGCGTGCGTGATTGCATCTTCCAAAAAGCAACGAGATGCGATTGGGGCCTTTCTGGAGCGTAACGGTCTACAGACGCAGACCATCGATGAGAATCAGAATGCTGGGGTTGCGACAGATCGGGTATTCCTCGCGACAATGCACCGCGCAAAAGGCCTCGAATTCGATCGAGTGGCTGTAGTCGCGCCAAAGAGCTATCTAGGTGACTTGCGTGACACAGAAAACCACCGCAAGCTCATGTATGTTGCCGTGAGCCGGGCAAAAAGGGAGTCAGCCATCCTTTTGAGCTAGCACTCTGCCTGCAAATAGAAAAAATCTATATAAAACTAGAAAACAACAAGGGTCAAAGGGATGCCCTGAGCAACTCCATGCGTGAGCGTCGGACCGCTTTCACCGGGCAACCTGCTTCACTTTGCAGCACGCGCTGCTCAATTGGAACAACATGGGTGATCGGTAGGCGCAAGTGTTCAGGGACTACGCTTGCCATCGGTAGCCAAAATCTGATCAGTAAAAGATAAGTCACCATATAGCGATCTTTGCCGACGATAGGCTCACCGAGTGAGCTTTTTACGATGCATCATGAGGGCTGTCAGGAGGCAACATGAGGCTCGAAATCGTCGTCGGAAATATCGTCAAGCAGCCAGATCTTGAGGCATTGGTGAACAGCGCAAATGCCAATCTGCGGTTGGGTTCAGGGGTGGCCGGGGCAATCCATACGGCCGCAGGCCCTCGCTTGGAGGAGTATTGCAAACCGTATGCGCCGTTGGCCTATGGGAGCTTTCTGGTCACTCCCGGTTTCAAGTTACCCAACCCATGGGTGATCCATGTTCGGGCGGCCTCCTACACCAACCACGATGATGCGCCCCTCATCTTGGAGGAAGCGTTAGTCGCCATGCTCAAGGCGTCTGAAGACAACCACCTCCGTAGCATTGGCTATCCGGCAATCGGTACCGGTGTTTTCGCATTTCCAGCTGAGCTGGCGGCCAGTATCACTGCCCGGGTGCTGTCCCGGCATTTGGACATCGCACCTCACCTTCAGTTGTCACGGCTCTGTGTGAGTGATGACAATTTACTGGCGGTTTACCAGCATGCCTTTGAGGAGGTGGGTCTTGAGGTGAATGCCGCTCGATCAGAGGCCGTACAGCCCAACCATCTTTGACAGCTGCGCGGCAACCAGCTTTCTTAGATGCAATGGTTGTACTACTTCCACGTCGGCACCAAACCGAAGAATGTCGCCAAGTAGTTCCCGCTCGTCAGCATAGGGAAGTCGGAGTGTGTAGCTACCATCAGAGTTGAAGGATTCCACTTGTTCAGGGTGCCAAATTTCATGCTGAACCCAACCGGATCTGGCTTGACTGAACTTCAGTTCAGCCCAGTCCTTGGGGGGGCCTGCAAAGATGCCATACCCGGCATCAAGGTACTTTCTCATTGCCTCCAAATCGATGTCTTTGGCAGACTCGGCCTGAATTTCGGCAGATTCAATTGCATCTACGGAAAAGCTTCGAACGCCCCCGCGCAGGTGGCACCATGCATCTATGTACCAGTTGTCACGATAGTGAATAAGCTGCTGTGGTGATATAGCCCTTTGCAGCGTCTCGCCCGTCAATCGGTTGTGATGTCGAATTTGAACTTTTTTGCGTTCAAAGGTGGCCTTGGCGATGACCTCAAAAGCTGCAAGCGGGAGTCGGCGCTTCCCCGCACTGACCGCGCGAATCCTTTGAGTGAGTTGCTGTGGGTCCAAGCCTTGATTGCTGAGAATGTCATCAAGCCGTTTGCGCAGTGGCCTCAATTTCGGCCCAAGCAATCCGGGGTCAAGTTGCTCAATCATGCTCTGAATGGTCATGAGCGCGAGCAATTCGTCTTGTGTGAACCAAAAGCCGGGCAGTTCCGTCGAGTCTCGAGGTGCGTCGAGTCGATAGCCGCCAAGATCACGGTCAAAGACAATAGGAGTGCCAAGCCTGTCCCGCAGCTTTGCAAGGTCTCGCTTGAAAGTGGCCGGTGAAATTTCAAGGGCGGCCAGTATGTCCTCGCGGGAGACCGCGCGACGGTGGCTGAGCAAGGTCTTGTACCTGTACAGGCGGTCAATTTCAGACATAAGGTGTGGAATGCAAGGTAACGAAGAACAGCTCTCTTCAGTGGAGCGGAATTCGATATTTGATCATGCTCAACTCGATCACATAGTCCGAGAAATTTTCTCCCATGAGCAAAGACCATGCGTTCTGGGCCAGTGTGCTATTGCGTCAAAAGTAGGCATGTTGGATACTATCCGTCTCTAGCTCACTAATCGACAAAATTTATTTCGAGAAATCAATATATGAGTAATTACATCAAGGATAAAAAATTCACCTTAATTTACTTGGCTTCTGAAAAAGGAATCCCGATTCAATTGCTTCCACGGTTTATCTACAGTGACGAAAATGGCCAATCGTTAGTTGTATCGGTTAGGGGAGGGCCAATGAGTAGTGATTCCTATATTTATGAGGATTTGGAAATCACTATGCCGGATGGGAAAAAGCGTACTTGGCGACAGAAGGATCTTTATGATTACTTGTACTCGCTGCGAAATGATGAAGCTGTACGCTTGTGTAATATCAATGAAGAAAATTCGAGCAGAATTGGAGTAATTGTCCAGCATTGGTCTACTGTGACGGTCCAAAAGGCGATAGTCCTAGCTTATTCGGATGGATCGACCGTTGAAAAAATTAATGAGGATTTGAGGGCATTGAATTTTGATTTTTTCCATGCAAAAAATGGTGGACCAGAGTTGATGGCTGATTTCTTGCTCTCAGATTTTGTGATAAAAGATTTTCACAAGAAGACTTTAAAATCAGAGTATGATTCGGATCTTGATTTATTTATGTCTGAGGAATTCGACATAAATAAGCCTGATTTTGGATATGATGTTAAGCCTGATTTCGAAATTTCAAATATCGAGAACATCTATGCGCCCAAGTACTTTGAAGAAGACGATCTGGATTCGGGAAGTTACAAGAGTTCATCATGGCTTTATTATTATTCAATGAATTTAAATGCGCTTGACAGGCTCATTGGCCTACTTAGTATTCCATACAGAGTCCAAAGAATCCTGACGGATGAACAGAAGTTAATTTTGAAAGAAGAGGCGCCAGCAGTCCTGCTCGATGAGATTGATTACATTGCACGGAAGGTCTTTAATCTGCCTGTGGATGACTTTAAAGAACACCGGCGCCACTCTTATTTAGCTGCCCGATCTGCTTCTTGGAATGCTGAACTTTATGATGCCTTAGGTGGTGATGGGAATGGATCTGTTTATCTCGGCGATGGAGTAAGCATATCTCCATCAGGAAAGATGGTTGATGATTAATTGGCTTCTGAAATGATGCGCTTTAACCTTTTCATCATTGTGGCAGAGGCTAGTGTCCACTGATCTCCATCACCTTTAATAGTCAATATTAATCGTGCTCTTGCTTGGTTGCCATTGTATGCGCTAAGATAGTTGTACAGATTTTCTCTTGATTCTTTGCTTGGCAGGAATCTGTCGAATTTCCCAAAATCTTGAACAGTAATGTACTGACCATTCTCCCAGTGTACCTTACATTCAATTCGATCATTGTTAGACCATTTTAAATCTTTCAGGCAAGCATCCAATTCGTAGTTGGTGTAAGGTATGCCAGTACCTCGAACATCCGTCGTCCATTTATTTAATAGAGCAAGTGGAGGTATTTCTTCGATGATTTCAGGGGTCGGTTTTTCAATTGGGGCTATGCTAATCTGAGGTTCAACTATCTGAGCTGATGAATTTTTAATTATCCATGCTGTTATATTGAACTTGGGGTCGTTGTTGTATTCGTCCGCGATCTGAATCACTCTTGAGGGCGGAAAGCACTGCGTCTCTAGCGTTTTCCCCATGAGGTATCCCATATATGCTTCCGCGAATGGATGCGCCCCTGTTTTGGCGCCACCAACCTCTCCTCTTTGTGACTGCTTCCAGAAAGTGATCAATTCGAAAGGTGTTTTGGATTGATCAATGATAAAAATAATATCTGTAAATTCTTGATTATCAATCACTAATCGTCCTGCAAATGTTACTCGACCCTTATATTCGGCAGCACTGGTTCTTGAGCCCTCCGCACTGATTTTCAGTAACCTATTTACAGGTAGTTCTAACTTAAGCCGTAGCGCAGCAGTAAAGACCAACTTGAAAAATCGGTAGGATGGGGCTCCATCGCGGAGCATTGGGTCGATTTCAAAGCTGAAATTCGGCATTTTCAGGTTTTGTTGCGTTAGTTGGAGAAGAACTTCTCTTAATAGCTTATCCTAACTAGAACCCCCTAACCACAGCATTGCGTGTAAATATGTAGCTGTAGCCGTGCGCGCCTTAGGTGGCTTGTTCTGAGGCTGAACACCCGCTTCATCTTGGAGGCCTGCCTTCATTACCCCTTAGCTCCTACTTCTCTCACATGAACGATCTGGTTGAGAACCCGTTAATCAAGGATGCCCTTTCATCTGATCTTTGCAAGGGCATTTGCTTGTAAAATGTCACCAACTTGCGTACACTTATGAAAGCAGTCTTCATTGAACTCCCGGCCTTCGAGCGTCACCGCACGGACTATCTCGATGATGAGTCCTTTCGGGCGCTACAGGATGAGTTGATGAAGAACCCTGAGGCGGGTGACCTCATTGAAGGAACTGGCGGGCTGCGAAAGCTACGGTTCGCGGACGCGAAGAGGGGCAAGGGCAAAAGAGGGGGGTTGCGGATCATCTACTTCTATTGGGATGGAAAGAGTCAGTTCTGGCTGTTCACCCTCTATGACAAAGATGAAGCAACAGACTTGACGCCTGCCCAACGGGTGAAGTTGAAGAGCATGGTGAAAGACGAATTGGAGGCTCGCAAATGAAACGTGATCTGTTTGCAGAAATCAGTGAGGGCTTTGACGCTCTGGAAGATGAGCGAAAGGGTAAGCGCACTCTGCGCACGACCAAGGTACAAGCTAAGCCAGTGGTGAAGGTGACGGCTGCTGAAGTCAAAGCGGTGCGCGAGAGCCTCAAACTGTCGCAACCAGTGTTCGCCTATCGGCTGCGCACTAATACGAAGACCTTGCAAAACTGGGAGCAGGGGCGGGCAAGGCCGAATGCACAGGCGAGCTTGCTCATCAAGATGATCGAGCGCTTCCCCGACATGGCCAAACGACTAGAGGCGGTCTGAGATTTATTACGAAAAATGGCCGCATACCCAGCTGATGATCGCGTATAGTCGTCGCCTTGTGACTGCTTCACCTCTGAAAACGGTAGCAACAGTGGTAGCAGTTTTTTGTAGAGTGAACTGCAAAAAATCCAATAAAATCAAAGACTTGCATGGTTTGGCGTAGAGTCCCGTCCACTCCGCCAAAAAGAAACCCTTGTGAATCCGATTCACAAGGGTTTTTTCTTTGTTGGCCACGCTGAGCGGTGGACGTTCCCGTCTGGGCAGACCAGGCCTGCACAGGCCTGGTCTGCCGTCGGACACAGCGCCCCCCGGGCGGGCTTCAAAGGAACTGGAAACAGACGATGGCCACGAGGGTCGGCGGCAGCGCGTAGCCGAAGAGCTTGAAGGGGTTGATGGCGCCTTCGTCGAAGTTGCCGCGCAGGATCGAGTAGCCGGCAGGGTTGGGGGCGTTGGCGATCACGGTCAGACCACCACCGGTGACGGCGCCCGCCACCAGCGCGTATTTGAAGTCCGGTGTCAGCCCATCGACCAGGGAGCCGAGGTAGGTCAGCGCGGCGTTGTCGGTGATCGCGGTCAGGGCCGTGGCGCCGTAGTAGACCACCGTCGGCTCCAGGCTGGCGAGCAGCGGCTGCAGCCACCATTTTTGCTGACCACCCAGGATCACCAGGCCCGCGAGGAAAAAGCCCACCAGCAGGCTTTCGCGGATCAGCAGGCGGCTTTGGTAGCGCGCATAAGCGGTCGTGAAGCCCACAAAGAACAGGAACAGGCCGATGAAGAGGACGGCGTGGTGGGCAAACACGACCACCCCGGCGAGGAACAGCAGGTGCACAGCGATCACCGACATCGGCATCTCGGTGCGGGCACTGGCCGCGCCGGGAGGCAGGGCCTGGAGTTCGCGGCGAAACACCAGCGTCAGCAGCAGGGCATTGGTGAACACCGCCAGCATCGAGCGCCAGCCAAAGGTCTGCAGCATGAAACCGATGTCCCAATTCCATTTGGCCGCCACCATGAGGATGGGTGGCGCCGCATAAGGCGTGAGCGTGCCGCCGATCGAGATGTTGACGAACAGCACGCCGATCGTGGCGTACATCAATTTGGACGAGAGGCCGCGGTCGTAGAAATATTCCTTGAGCAGCAGGGCCGCCAGCGTCATGGCGGCCGGCTCGGTGATGAAGGAGCCGAGCAGCGGCACGAAAGACACCGTGACAAAGAAGAAGCCCACCGAGTGGTTGATGGGCAGTGAGCGGGCGATCGTGCCGACCAGGCGCAAACAGAAGGTGAAGATGGGTTTGCTGGCCGATATGACCATCACCACAAACACGAACAGCGGCTCGGTGTAGTTTTGTCCCTCCAGGTAGGCAATGGCCTGCGTCATGTCGGTGTGGATGAACAAAAAGCACACCAGCACCATGGCCCAGAAGCCGAAGACCACTTCCACCTCGCCCAGCAAATGCCAAAAGCCCGAGTGGTGCGCAGAGGTGTGCGCGAGGTGTTCGAAAAATTTGGTGGAAAAAGTGTGGATCACCGCCAGAGCAAAAATGGCGGTACTGACCAGTTGGACGGTGGTGGGATTCATAAGGGCGTCTTCATGCGGGGCGCTGTTTGTTCATAGCCTGTGCATCTGGGACATACAGGCAAGGTGCGACATTATCAGACCATCCTGCGGCGCTGGTTGGCCGGGGCGATGGGGAATCGAAGACAATCGATCCGGCTCGGGCGCTCGGCGTCCGGCACTTGCAGTAAGCTCAGCGTTTTGTTTTGCCCAAGTCCATGGACGCCCCATTGCCCCCCATTCCCGCCAAGCGCTACTTCACCATCGGTGAAGTGGCCGAGTTGTGCGGCGTCAAAACGCATGTGCTGCGTTACTGGGAGCAGGAGTTCACCCAGCTGCGACCCGTCAAGCGGCGCGGCAACCGGCGCTATTACCAACACCACGAGGTGCTGATGATCCGCCGCATCCGCGACCTGCTTTATGAGCAGGGCTTCACCATCAGCGGCGCACGTAACAAGCTGCAGGAGTTCGCGCAAGGCGCGAGGCCGCTGTCCAGCGCGCCGCAGGCGTTGCCCCCGGCCGAGGCGTTTGCGGTGAGCGATGTCCCTGCCGACAACGGCGTCCCCCGGCCTGTGCCCGACGTGCTGAAGGAACTGCAAGAAATCCGGGCCATGCTCAGTTTGTGAACAATTCTGCGGATATAATCTTTGTCTTCGGCGTGTAGCGCAGCCTGGTAGCGCACTTGCATGGGGTGCAAGGGGTCGCGAGTTCGAATCCCGCCACGCCGACCATCAAAATCAACGGGTTACAGCCCACAAGGCTGTAACCCGTTTTTCTTGGCTGGCCCCACGCCTGTTCCCAGGGATTTCTGCGGCGCCTTGGGCGCGTGTGGAGAGGATGTTCAGGCCGCGCCGGGCAGCTCGACCTGGCGGCTGGACAGCAGGGCGGCAAAAAAACCGTTGAACCACTGCAGGTTCAGGGGTTTGGCCATGAAGATCGTGCCCTCGGGCAGGCCGCCCCGCGCTTCGACTTCTTCACTGCTCAGGCCCGAGACCACCAGGCAGGTCATCTTGCTGAACAAGGGGTTGTTGCGCAGTGTGCGCAGCAATTCAAAACCATCGACACCAGGCATGTGCAGGTCGGCGATCAGGACATCGGGTCGCAGGCTGGCGATGTCGATCAGCGCCTCCAGACCGGAGGACAGGGCGGTGCAATCGATCGGGATGTCGGTGCGGCTGCAAAAATCCCTGAGCATTTCCCGTGTGACAGCATCGTCTTCGACCAGCAGCACTTTGATCCGGCTTTCCCGCGCCTCGGACTGGCTCACCAGCATGTTGTGCTTGCGCTGGTAATCGCGGATCGAGGGCATGGAAATGCGCCGATGGCCGCCTTGTGTTTTCCAGGCCTGCAATTCGTTTTTTTCGACCAGTGTCTGGATCGTCCCCACCGACAAGCCCAGCAGCTTGGCGGCGTAGGTGGTTCCACAATAGTCTTCCAGCGTTTCAGGTGGGGTGAGTGCTTGCATGGCCCGTATTTTAATTACATATAAGTAAATTATTCAATAAATATGATGATTGAGCGCCTTAAATTTTCCTCATAGTGATAAAAACTCTGGAGTCAGGAGTCCGGTCCCAGGCGCGACAAAGCCCGATCGGCCGGTGGCAAGCCAGTGTTTAACATCCGGCCCACAAGGAGACAAGCTCATGGTGCGTCATGCTGCCTTTTGGCCGGCCCGCTTGCCGGCGCAGATCCAACCCCCGGCCACCTCGCTCTGGGCCAATCTGCAGATCAGCGCCTGGCGCTACCCGGACAAGACCGCCATCGTGTTCATGGGTCGGTGCTGGCGCTACCGCGAGCTGCTGGCGGCGAGCGAGCAGATCGCGGCCCAGCTGGCGCGCCTGGGCGTGCGCCGGGGCGACCGGGTGCTGCTCAATATGCAGAATTGCCCCCAGCTGGTGATCACGCATTTCGCCATCCTGCGGCTGGACGCGGTGGTGGTGCCGGTCAATCCGATGAACAAGGCCGAGGAGCTGCAGCACTACATCCTCGATCCCGACGTCAAGGTCGCCGTCACCACCGCCGACCTCGCGCCCGAGCTGGCCAAGGCCAGCAACGCGCTGCCGGCCCCACAGGCGCTGGCCCACCTGCTGGTCACCCAGTTCACCGATGTGTTCGAGCCGGCCGCGCTCTCGCCCGAAGACCTGCCCGAGGCCTGGCGCGACTGGTTGCTGCCCGTGCGCACGCTGCCCGTGCTGGCCCAGGGCCAGGTGCACGCCTGGTCGCGCCTGATGGCCGAGCCGCCGGGGCCGGCCCTGCCGCCCGCATCGGCGGGGCCCGAGGACCTGGCCATCCTGCCCTACACCAGCGGCACCACCGGCCTGCCCAAAGGCTGCATGCACACCCACGGCAGCATCATGCACAACACCGTGGCCAGCGGCCTGTGGGGCAACGGCACGGCCGAAAACGTGACGCTGTGCGTGGTGCCCATGTTCCACATCACCGGCATGGTCAGCCTGATGCACGCCTGCGTGTTCATGGGCGCGACCATGGTTGTGATGCCGCGCTGGGACCGCGATCTCGCGGGTCGCCTGATCTCGCAGTGCAAGGTCACGCACTGGACCAACATCCCGACCATGGTGATCGACCTGCTGGGCAGCCCGCAGCTCGAGCGCTACGACCTCAGCAGCCTGGTCTACATCGGCGGCGGTGGCGCGGCCATGCCCGAGGCGGTGGCGCAGCGCCTGCACGAGCAGTTCGGCCTGCGCTACGTCGAGGGCTATGGCCTGACCGAGACCGCCGCCCCCTCGCACAGCAACCCGCCCGATCAGCCCAAGCGCCAGTGCCTGGGCATCCCCTTCATGAGCGTGGACGCGCGCGTGGTCGACCCCGAGACGCTCCAGGAACTGCCGGTGGGCGAATCCGGCGAGATCGTGATCTGCGGTCCGCAGGTCTTCAAGGGCTATTGGAAGCGACCCGACGCCACCCAGGCTGCTTTTTTTGAGCGGGACGGCAAGCGCTTCTTCCGCTCGGGCGACATGGGGCGCGTTGACGAGGATGGTTACTTCTTCATGACCGACCGCCTCAAGCGCATGATCAACGCCAGCGGCTTCAAGGTCTGGCCGGCCGAGGTCGAGGCGCTGATGTTCAAGCACCCGGCCATCCAGGAGGCCTGCATCATCGCCACGCGCGACGCCTACCGCGGCGAGTCGGTCAAGGCGGTGGTGGTGCTGCGCGCCAGCCACCGGGGTCAGGTCAGCGAGCAGGACATCATCGACTGGTGCCGCGAGCACATGGCGGTCTACAAGATGCCGCGCGTGGTGCAATTCACCGACGCCCTGCCCAAGAGCGGCAGCGGCAAGGTGATGTGGCGCGCGCTGCAAGAGGCCGAACTCGCGGCCCTGGCCGACAAGGCCTGAGGCTGGCCATGGCCTTGCGTCTGTCCATCCTCGACCAGTCGATCGCCGCCGCCGGCCGCGGCCAGGACGCGGCGCTGCGCCAGACCCTGCAGCTCGCGCAGGATGCCGAGGCCTGGGGCTACGAACGTTTTTGGGTCAGCGAGCACCACAGCCACCCGAGCATTGTCGGCACCGCGCCCGAGGTGCTGATGGCGGCCATTGCCGCGCGCACGCAGCGCATCCGCATCGGCAGTGCGGGCGTGATGCTGCCGCATTACGCGCCCTTCAAGGTGGCCGAGCAGTTCCGCGTGCTCGACGCGCTGGCGCCCGGCCGCATCGACCTGGGCGTCGGCCGCGCACCGGGCAGCGACGGCCGCACCGCGGCCGTGCTCAACCCCGACCGCCATGCGGCCGAGCGTTTCCCGCAGCAGGTCATGGAATTGCAAGCCTGGGTGGCGGGCCATGAGCTGCCGCCCGGCCACCCGGGCCACGGCATCCACGCCTATCCGCAGGCGGCCAGTGCGCCCGCGCTCTGGATGCTGGGCAGCTCGGATTACGGCGCCCAACTCGCGGCGCACCTGGGCCTGCCCTATGCGTTCGCCTGGTTCATCACCGACGGGCAGGGCGCGCGGCAGGCGCTGGAGATCTACCGCGAGTCCTTCCGCCCGAGCGCCAGCCTGGCCCGGCCGAAAGCCACGGTCTGCGTCTGGGCGCTGGCCGCCGACACCGACGAGCAGGCCTGGCGCCTCTTTGAGAGCCGCGCGCGCTGGCGCATGGACCGCAACCTCGGTCGCCTGGGTCCGCTGTTGCCGCCCGAGCAGGCGGCGCGCGACTACAGCCCGGCCGAGCAGGTGGCGCTGGCGCGGCTGAAGGCCCAGTCTTTCGTCGGCTCGGCCGAGACGGTGCGCGCGCGGCTGCAGGCGCTCGCGCGCGAACTCGAGGTCGACGAGCTGGCCGTGATCACCTGGATGCACGATGCGCAGGCGCAGCGGCACTCCTACGCGCTGCTGGCGCAGGCCTTTGCGCTGACGCCGCAGCGCTGACGCCGCCAGCGCTTCAGTCCCGCCGGTGCAGGTACAGCGGGTCGGACCAGGTGGCCAGCCACTGCGGGCGAAACGCCACGAGGATGGCCGTCATCAGCCCGGTCAGGAAAGCGTCGCCCCAGGCCATCAGCCACTCGGCCACCAGGAACAGCGACAGGCTGACGCTGAGCTCGGGGCGTTCGAACATCGCCATCGCCAGACGCGACAGGAACAGGCACAAGGCGCTGCCCAGAAAGCCCCGGCCGAGGATGTAGACAAAGGGGTTCATCGGCAGCCAGCGCCGCAGCGCTGCGCCCAGGCCCAGCGCCAGGGTGGCGGGCAGCACACCGAGGTAAAAGCTCTCCACCAGGCTCTCGCGCCAGGGTTGGGGCGCCAGCAGGTTGGCGATTTGGCCGACCAGCAGCAGCGTCGGTATGGCCAGCGGCCAGCCCAGGCACAAGGTCGCGAGCACCGCGCCGCTGAGCTGCAGCCGCAGCGGCATGCCGTGCAAATGTGGCAAGGCCCAAAACCAGGGCAGCAGCACCAGACAGGCCAGCAGCGGCGTGATCAGGCCGCTCTGCGCCAGCAGGCGCCACGGGCGCAGCGACAGCGACAAGGCCAGGCTCAGGCCCAGCAGGGCCAGCAACACCACCTCCGACACGCGCGCGCTCCGTGTTCAGACGGCGCGCAGGCGGGGTGGGCCCAGGCGGCGGGCCGAGGAACAGGCGGGGGGCTGCAGCAGGAGAGGCATGGCGGTCCTTGGGGGCGGTGGCACCAGCCTAAAGCGGGCGGGACCCGCGCGGCTTGATCCAGGTCAGCCTGGCGCGGGGGGCCACGGGGCGGGGTTATGCTTGCGCTCTTTGTTCGCTGCCCCTGTCATGCCCGACGCCTTGACCCTGCCGCCCCCCCTGACGCCCCCCGAGCACCTGTTGTCTGCGCTGCAGGCGCAGGGCTTTGCCGTGCTCGCGCCCGCGGCGCTGGCCGCGCTCACCGGGGTGACGCCGGCCGATTTGCAGGCGCTGGCACCGAGCTGGGAGGCCTTGCCGCCGGACCAATACCTCAAGGACGGTGGCCGCTACCGCCGCCGGCGCCATGCGAGTGTGGTGGTCGAGGGCGAGGCGCTGCGCACGGTGCCCCACCGCGCGCATTGGCAGCCGCTGTCCTACAACGCCTTGCACGGGGGCATGCAGCGCTGGTTCGAGCCCATGGACGCTGACGTGCTGGCGCAGCCTGTGTGGGCGCGGCTGCTGGGCTGGCTGGGTGCAGTGGCCTCGCAGCTGCAGGGCGCGCAGCCCTGGTTCACCGAGCTGCACCAATTTCGGATTGACACCACCGACGGCATCGGCCGGCCCACGCCCGAGGGGGCGCACCGCGACGGTGTGAACTGGGTGGCCGTGTTCCTGGTGGGTCGCCATGGCATCAAGGGTGGCGAGACCCGCGTGTTCGACATCGACAGCCCGCGCGGGCAGCGCTTCACGCTGACCGAACCCTGGTCTTTGCTCTTGCTGGATGACCAACGCGTGATCCACGAAACCACGCCGATCCAGCCCACCGGCGAGGTGGGCTGGCGCGACACGCTGGTGGTGACGCTGCGCGCGGGTGGTTTTTTGGACGACCCGGCCCTCCGCAAGGCATGAAAAAAGGGCGCCGAGGCGCCCTTTTTCGTGGACAAGCCTTGCGGCTTTACATGCGCTCGAAGATGGCGGCGATGCCCTGGCCGCCGCCAATGCACATGGTCACCAGGGCGTAGCGGCCCTGGATGCGCTGCAGCTCGTACAGGGCTTTCACGGTGATCAGCGCGCCGGTGGCGCCGATGGGGTGGCCCAGCGAAATGCCCGAGCCATTGGGGTTGACCTTGGCGGGGTCCAGGCCCAGCTCTTTGGTCACGGCGCAGGCCTGGGCGGCGAAGGCTTCGTTGGCTTCGATCACGTCCATGTCCTTGACGCTCAGGCCGGTTTTCTTGAGCACGGCTTGCGTGGCCGAGATCGGGCCCACGCCCATGATCTTGGGGTCCAGACCGGTGTGGGCGTAACCCACCAGGCGGCCCAGGGGCTGGAGGCCACGGGCCTTGGCGGTCTGGCCTTCCATCAGCACCACGGCGGCGGCGGCATCGTTGATGCCGGAGGCGTTGCCGGCGGTCACGGTGCCGTTTTCCTTGAGGAACACGGGCTTGAGCTTGGCGAAGTCGGCCATCGTGGCGCCGCTGCGGAAGTGCTCGTCGGTGGCATAGGCCACATCGCCTTTTTTGCTCTTGAGCATCACGGGCACGATCTGGTCTTTGAACAGGCCGGCGGCGGTGGCTTTTTCGGCGCGGTTGTGGCTCTCGACCGCGGCGGCGTCCTGCATCTCGCGGGTGATGCCGTATTTGGTGGCCACGTTCTCGGCGGTCACGCCCATGTGGATGTTGTGGAAGGGGTCGTGCAGGGCGCCGACCATCATGTCGATCAGCTTGGCGTCGCCCATGCGGCTGCCCCAGCGCTGGGTCAGGTTGGCGTACGGGCCGCGGCTCATGTTCTCAGCGCCGCCACCGATCGCGATGTCGGTGTCGCCCAGCAGGATGGACTGGCTGGCGCTCACGATGGCCTGCAGGCCCGAGCCGCACAGGCGGTTGACGTTGAAGGCGGGCGTGGTCTCGGCGCAGCCGCCGTTGATCGCGGCCACGCGCGAGAGGTACATGTCCTTGGGCTCGGTGTTGACCACATGGCCGAACACCACATGGCCGACGTCCTTGCCCTCGGTCTGGGCGCGGGCCAGGGCCTCCTGGACGACCAGCGCGGCCAGCTCGGTGGGGGGGATGTCTTTGAGGCTGCCACCGTAGGTACCAATGGCGGTGCGCACACCGCTGACGACAACGACTTCACGGCTCATGGGAATGTCTCCAATCGGAAATGGGGGGATGAAAAAAGCGGCCTGCAAGAGGCCCACCGGGCCAGTGTCCGGCCGGCAGGCTACACAAGACTGACAGCGTACACCGGGCGGGCTCAGGCCTCGCGCACATCGGCGACCGGGTGTTCGCCAAAGTCGGCCCGGGCCAGGTAGGCCAGCACGGCCTGCGCGGCGTCTTCGGGGGTGCTGAGCAGGCCTTGGGTTTTGAGTTGCTCGAAGCGCGCCTGGTCGGGGAAATCGCCCGGCGCCGCGCCGCGCAGTTGCTGCTGCATGTCGGTGTCGATCACGCCGGGGGCCAGCGAACACACGCGGGCGCCGTGCGGCCGCTGGGCCTCTTCGAGCGCCAGGCAGCGCGTGAAATGGTCCATGCCGGCCTTCACCGCGCAGTAAGCCGTTTGCGAGGCCATGGCGCGGCGCCCCAGCCCCGAGGAAATGTTGAGCACCTTGCGCGGCACCCGCCAGTCTTGGGTGGCCGCCAAAAAGGCCGCGCTCAGCAGCAGGGGGGCTTCCAGGCCGACGCGCAAGGCAGCGCTCAGGTCGCTGGCGTGGCTGGCGGCCAGCGGCACGATGCGCGGCAGCAGGGCGGCGTTGTTGATCAGGGTGGCGCTGGCGCAGGCGCGCTGGGCCGGGGCGGCCAGCCAGTCGCGCAGGCGCTCGCTGGCGCTGCTGGCCTCGCGCAGGTCCAGCGTCCACTGGGCCAGCGGCACCTCGGCCTGGCGCGCGGCCTCGGCCAGTTCGGCGCTGGCGTGGCGGGCGATGCACAGCAGTGCATGCCCGGGTTGCAGCAGCTGGCGCGCCATGGCCAGGCCCATGCCGCGCGAGGCGCCGGTCAGGATGAAGAGGTGGTGGTGCATCGGACCCTCCGTCGTGGACCCCGGCATTGTGCGCGCAATCACCCTCAGAACGGCGCCGCGCGCGACAGCCGCAGCACCTGGCCTGTGGCGGGGTGGGGCAGCGCGAGTTCGCAGGCGTGCAGCAGCAGGCGCGGCGCCAGCGTCCGGCCCGCGGGCGGGGCGTACAGCGGGTCGCTGACGATCGGGTGGCCCAGCGCCATCAGGTGCACACGCAGCTGGTGGGTGCGGCCGGTGAAGGGCTCGAGCGAGAGCCGCGTGGTGCCGGGCCAGGGTCCCGGCCCCAAGGGGCGCCACAGCGTGAGGCTGGGCTTGCCGCGCTCGGTATCGACGATGCTGCGCGGGCGGTTCAGGTAGTCGATGCGGATGGGCAGCGCGATGCGGCTCCAGCCCTCGGCATCGGGGCTGGTGGCGGGCGTGCCCAGCACCACCGCCTCGTAACGCTTGTGCACCTGGCGTTTTTCGAAGGCCATGCTCAGGGCCTTTTGCATCTCGGGGCCGCGCGCCATCAGCACCAGACCCGAGGTCGCCATGTCCAGGCGGTGCACGGTCATGGCATCGGGCCAGCGCCGCTGGGCCCGCACGCGCAGGCAGTCTTGCTTGTCGGGGCCCAGGCCGGGCACGCTCAGCAGGCCCGAGGGTTTGTCGAACACCAGCAGGTGCGCGTCGGCGTGCACCAGCACGGGCTCCAGGGCCGGGTCGGGGGGGCAGGCCGTGGGGTCGGCCAGGGGAGCGAAATCGGGCACCGCCGGATTGTGCCCGAGCCGGGTCGCTGGCCGGGTTCAGTTGCCGCTGGCGGCGCGGATACGGTTGACCTGCAGCGCGGTGACCTCGGCGGCCCGCTGGCCCTCGTCTTGCAGGCCCTGGCGCAGGTGGGTCAGCACCGCGGCGATGTCCTTGTCGCCGAGCTCGAGCACGAAAGGCGGCATGCCAAACGGGCGGGGGTGAGCGGCCGTGGCCGGGGCGTAGCCGCCGAAGAGCACGGTTTGCACCAGATTGGCCGGCTCGGCCAGTCGCACGGCCCGGTTGCCGCGCAAGGCCGGGTAGATGCCTGGCACGCCCTCGCCCTGCTCGCCGTGGCAGCTGGCGCAGTGGCGCTCGTAAACCTGGCGGCCCAGGCTGGCCGTGCCCGCTCGCGCCGGCGCCGGCGGCGCAGGGGCCTTCTCGGGCACCGTGCCCGCCTGCGATTGCAGGTACAGCGCCATCGCTCGCAGATCGCGCAGGGCCAGGTGCTGCAGGCTGTGTTGCACCACTTCGCCCATGGGGCCGCTGACGCTGGCTTGCGCGCCCTGGCCAGTTTGCAAGAGGCGCACGATGTCGGCCAGCGGTGTCCGCGCCAGACCGCTCTCGCGCTCGCTGTGCAGGTTCGGCGCGTACCAGCCCACGCCGGGCATCCGTGCACCCGAGAGGTCGGCCACGCCGGCGCTTGCGCCCAGCGCGTTGCGTGGGCTGTGGCAGGCGGCGCAGTGGCCCAGGCCGCGCACCAGGTAGGCGCCGCGGTTCCATTCGGCGCTTTGCTGCGGGTTGTCCTGCCAGGGCTGCGGCGCAAAAAACAGCGTGCGCCAGAGGGCCAGCGCGGGTTGCGTGCCCACGGGCCAGCGCAGCGTGTGTGCGGGCGTTTCCTGGCGCACGGGCGCCTGGCTGCGCAGCCAGGCGAACATGGCGTCGCTGTCTTCACGCGTGATGAGGCTGGTGTGTTCGTAGGGAAAAGCCGGGCTCAGCAGGCGGCCGCCGGGCGCGCGGCCGCGGTGCAAGGCGTGCCAGAAATCGCGCGTGCTCCAGGCGCCCAGGCCGGTGGCCACATCGGGGGTGAGGTTGCTGCTGTAGACCGTGCCGAAGGGTGTTTCGATGCCGCGCCCGCCGGCCAGCGGCGTGCCGCCGCGGGCGCTGTGGCAGGCGATGCAGTTGCCCGCGCGCACCAGGTAGGCGCCGCGCGCCAGGCTGTCGGCGTCCTGCGCCAGCGCGGTGGTGGCATCGCCGGCCCCCAGCAGGTCGCCCCAGTTGTGCCAGGCCACGGCCGCCACCAGCAGGGCGAAGCCGGCCAGCAGGCCGGCCAGGGCCAGCCGCAAGGCGGCGCGGGGCGTGCGGCGCTGGCTCATGGCCGCCCCTGCGCGAGTTCGGGCGCGCTGCCGCAGTGCCAGCGCGGATCGCGCAGCGGCTGTGCCGGTGCGGGCGCGGGCCGGGTGTCGGCGGGCAGCGGCTGGCTGGAGAGCCAGTTCGAGAGCGCGATGATGTCCTCGTGCGGCAGCCGCTGCAGCACCTGCGCCATGCAGTCGGGGGCCTGGGCGCGGCGCTGGCCGGTCTGCCAGGCGCCCAGCTGCGCATTGAGGTAGTCCAGCGGCAAGCCCAGCAGGCCTGGCACGTTGGGCTGCACGCCCGTCAGGCGCTCGCCGTGGCACTGCACGCAGGCGGGCAGGCCCAGCCGGGCGTCGCCCTGGCGCACCAGGGCCTCGCCACGCGCGAGCTGCGCGGGCGGCAGACGCGAGGGCGTGGGCGGCGGATAGGGCAGCTGCAGGCTGGCGAAATGCGCGGCGATCTCGCCCAGGTAGGCCTCGCTCAGCGGATCGACCAGGCGCGTCATGAGGCCATAGTGGCGGCGGCCTTCGGCGAAGTTGCGCAGCTGGTTGTGCAGGTAGCCGGCCGGCTTGCCCGCCAGGCGCGGGTAATAGCCATCGGGCCCGGCGCGGCCCTGCTCGCCATGGCAGGCGCTGCAGGCGCGCGTGCGCTCGGCCATGCTGTCTTCGATGCGGCGGGACGGCTGCGCCAGCGCGCTGGCGAGCCCGCCCGCCAGCAGGGCGGCCAGCAGCCAGCGGGCCGGGGCGTGGGCAAAAACGGTCATGTGCCGACGATACCCGATGCACCGCCCGAAACAGCGACAATCGGGGGTTTCGCCTCCAGAGATTGACGCCGATGAGCTCCCCCGAAGTCCGCCATGCCACCCTCGCCGATGCCGCCGCGGTGGCCAACCTGCACCTGATCGCCAGCCGCGCGCTGCACGAGGGCCAGGTGCCCGAAGCCCATTGGCAGGCCACGCCCATGGCCCAGCGCGTGCGTTTCTGGAAGGAAGCGATCGAGTTCGGCGAGCCGCAGGTCATGGTGGCCACGCTGGACGGCGAGATCGCGGGCTTTGTCGGCTTCGACCGCTCGCGCGACCCCAAGTCCAAGAACACCACGGGCGAGCTGTGGGCGCTGTACGTCGATCCAGAGCGCCTGGGCCAGGGCCTGGGCCTGGTGCTGTGGGACGCCGCGCGCGAAGGCCTGCAGGACGAGGACTGCACCGACGTGACGGTCTGGGTGCCTTTGGCCAGCGCCCAGGCGCTGCGCTTTTTTGACGCGGCCGGTTTCAAGCGCGAGATGAACACCGCGCGCACCGTGCCCTTGGGCGGCGTGCGGGTCGAAGAGATCCGCTTCAAGCGCGCGCTGGGCTGACGCCGCCTGCCCATGGGCATCTGGTTGGCCCCGATGGAGGGCCTGCTCGACCACGGTCTGCGCGACACGCTCACGCGGGTCGGCGGCCTTGAGCTGTGCGTCTCCGAGTTCATCCGCGTCACCGACACGGTCTTGCCCGCGCGCGCTTTCACGCGCGTGGCGCCCGAGCTCCTGAATGGCAGCCGTACACCGGCCGGGGTGCCGGTGCGGGTGCAGCTCTTGGGCTCCGACCCGCCATGCCTGGCCGACAACGCCCAGGCGCTGGCGGCGCTCGAGCCGGCGGGCATCGACCTCAATTTCGGCTGCCCGGCCAAGACCGTGAACCGCCATCGCGGCGGCGCCGTGCTGCTGCAGGAACCCGAGCTGCTGGGGCAGATTGTGGCGGCGGTGCGCCGTGCGGTGCCCGCGCACATCCCCGTCTCGGCCAAGATGCGCCTGGGCTACGAAGACGATGCGCTGGCCGAAGACTGCGCCCAGGCCATCGAAGCGGCGGGCGCCAGCGACCTGGTGGTGCATGCCCGCACCAAGGCGCAGGGCTACCGCCCGCCCGCGTATTGGGACCGCATCGCCGACATCCGCAGCGCCGTCAAGCTGCCCATGGTGGCCAATGGCGAGATTTGGTCGGTGGCGGACGCCCGGCGCTGCCGCGAGGTCACGGGCTGCCAGCGCCTGATGGTTGGCCGCGGCCTGGTGGCCAACCCGGGTCTGGCGCTGGCGATCGCCGCGGACGGCGCAGCGGCCTTGCCCTGGGCCGACATCCGCGCCCTGATGCCCGTGTTCTGGCGCAGCGTGTGCGATCGGGTGGCCCCGCGCCACCGCGCGGGCCGCCTCAAGCAGTGGCTGCATTACCTGCGCCAGACCTACCCCGAGGCGCAGGCGGCCTTCGATCGGTTGCGCTGCGTGCAGGACCCGCTGCAGGTGCAGGCCTGGGTGGAGGCCGGTGCGGCGCCTGGCTGATCAGGCCTGGGCCGCGCGGTGCGCACGCACCTCGGCCAGCAGCTGCTGCAGGCGTGGTGCGAGCTGCGCATAGGCCGCGCGCACCGGCCCGATCTCGGTCTGCTTGCTGAGCCCTTCGACGGCGATGACTTCGGCCACCAGGTCTTGCACGCAAAACACCGGGGCAAAGCCCTTGAGCTGGTGCAGCAGCTCGTTGGCGCCGCCGAGGTTGCCCGCGGCCAGTCGGGCCTCGATCTCGGGCAGGTCGTGCTCGAGCGAGGACTGCAAGGTGCCCAGCAAGCCCAGCACCCCCGCCATGTCCCCGATGAAGGCCATGGCCTGGTCGATGCTCAGGCAGGTATAGGGGGCTGGCGGCATGGGCACTCCGGCGTGGGGTTGGTCAAGGATCGAGGGGCATTCTAAGCAAGCAACACCGACATGCCGTCGACGGGCACGAAGCGGCCCGCCTCGAACATCAGGCGGCTGGGCCCGCGCAGCGCGCGCGTGCGCTGCGGGTGACGCGGGTCGCCGGGGTAGCAGATGATGCGCTTGCCGCCTTCGTCGAAAGGCTCGGGCTCGATCAGGGCCGGCGCGCGCGTGCGTGCCTCGGCCAGGGCCTCGTCGACCGTGCGGTGCGCCTTGAGTTCGTACAGGCTCATGATCTGCGGCGGCGCCAGCGCGATCTCGTTGGCGGCAAAGCGCGCCAGGGCTTGGGCCGGCGTCAGCCACACGCTGTCGGTGGTCTCGTGGTTGTCGTGCGCCGCCACCTGCGCGTCGCACACGCGCGTGATGAAAAAGCGCGTGTCAAAGCGTTTGTTGGTCACCGAAGGCTGGCGTGGCGTGATCCAGCGCGACCAGGGCAACAGCTCTTCGGTGCGCAGGCGCAGGCCCAGCGTGCGCAGGCCCGCATGCCAGTCGATCGGGGCCGGCCCGGCGCGCAGGCGCTCGGCCATGGCGGGGCCCTGCGCGTCCTGGCCCGCGAGCACGCCGCATTCCTCAAACGCCTCGCGCAGCGCCGCCATGAACAGGCCTGCCGCATGGGCCGGTGCGAGCGTGGCCTCCTGCAGCCGCGCGTGCAGTGTGGCGGGCGACTCGCTGAGCGAGGGCAGGGCCTCGGGGGCGTGGTCCTGCGGGTCGAGCTTGCCGCCCGGGAACACATAGGCGCCCCCCAGCACCTGCGAGGCCTGGTGGCGGCGCAGCAGCAGCACCTGCAGGCCTTGCGCGCTGTCGCGCAGCAGCAGCACGCTGGCGGCGTCCTGCGGCGGGGTGGTCACGGTTTCGTGGTTCAGTTCCATCATGGTCGGTCTCGCGGGCGCGCTCCCCCTGTCAAACGGGCTACAGGGCCGAGTATCGCGCCTGGTTAGAGTAGACCATTGCGCAGCGGCCGAACGCTGTCCTTGAGCGGACAGCGGGCGCTGCACCCCGGGTCTTCACGCCGTCAACAAGGAGTTTTCATGGGCATCGATTTCAAAGGCCGTGTGGCCATCGTCACGGGCGCAGGCGGCGGCCTGGGCCGCCAGCATGCGCTGGCGCTGGCCGCGCGCGGGGCCAAGGTGGTCGTCAACGACCTCGGCGGCGATGTGCACGGCGAGGGCGGCTCGGTGTCGGCGGCGCAGGCGGTGGTGGAGGCCATCCGCGCGGCCGGCGGCGAAGCGATCGCCAACGGTGCTTCGGTGACCGATTTCGCCGCCGTCGAGAAGATGGTCCAGCAGGCCATGGACACCTGGGGCCGCGTCGACATCCTGGTCAACAACGCGGGCATCCTGCGCGACAAGAGCTTCGCCAAGATGACGCTCGACGATTTCCGTCTCGTGATGGAGGTGCATGTGATGGGCGCGGTGCACTGCACCAAGGCGGTCTGGCCGATCATGCAGGCGCAGAACTATGGCCGGGTGGTCATGACCACCTCGTCGAGCGGCCTGTACGGCAACTTTGGCCAGGCCAACTATGGCGCGGCCAAGATGGCGCTGGCCGGCCTGATGCAGACGCTCTCGATCGAGGGCGAGAAGTACGGCATCC